>SMTZ1_10004102_pt1 | contig 14648 bp, 15 predicted proteins | sample DeeMarSWOR136_30_FD_25667 | JGI IMG/M metagenome (IMG submission 25667) | reverse complement strand
AGTTAGGAGGAGTAGGTGGAGGTCACAAATTAGCTGGTGGTATAAGGTTATCAAGACCTTCTTATAATTTGTTAAAACAGAGAGTAGATGAATTAATGTAACTAATTACGATTAAATTATGAAATTCCTCAAAAAATTTTCAGATCATACTTATTTAATTAAGTTAAATGTTAAACCAAATTCTAAAACCAGAAAAATCATTAATAATGATGATTTTTTAACAATTTTATTATCTTCAAAACCTATACAAAATAAAGCAAATAAAGAATTAATTAATTATATAAAGAACAAACTTAAGATCCCTTCAAATCAAATCAAAATAGTATCTGGTTTACAGGATTCTAATAAGGTCATCAAAATCGATTTTCTTGAAAAAATTATTGAAGAAGAATTAATTCAACGACTTTTAGATTGATTTAACTTCCAATTTTTATATGTCTTCCGCACTTTAAACAGGTTATAAAGTGAGTCATCCCCTCGTCAGCTCTTCTTGTCTGTCGGGTTTCTAGATGTGCTTTATTATAACCACAACTTGGGCATTTAAAATTCTTTATTGAACTTCTTAGATTTTTTTCCTTCCAATTTATAACTTCAACAAGATTAGTCACTTCATTTCTAACTGAATGTTCAATTTTTGTAGTTACTTTATAAGCTTCAGATTTCTCTTCTGAAAAAGGTTTTGTCTCTCCACATTTACATTTAAAGATTTTATCTCCATTTAAATTGGAAGGTAACATCAAACTTCCACACTTAGAACAAAACTCCATACACTTTATCCTATATTAATTCCATTGATTGATGTATTTATAATTATATAAATAAATTCAACCAAATATTTTTTTTGTTATTAGAATCTTAAACCAAATATTAAGGAACAAAAAATAACTCCTGCAATTAGATCTGCTGTTGTTCCAGGATTCATTCTTCCCTTGTTTTCTTGAAGTTTTTTATCAAGATCAAAAGTGAATTTTAACCCTTTTTTTGAAGCAATTCCTTTATATCTCAATATATTCATAGCAGAATCAGAAACGTATAAAGCTGAATCAAGACCAGATTTTCTTATGATAAGTGTATCTGGATGCCTAGATAATATATACAAATACGAATTTACAGTAGCAATATTAATATCACAATACTTATTAAATGTCTCAATAAAAAACGGTAAACCTTCACTTAGGATTATTTGAAATCCTGTTGAATATTCAAGGCTAATTAAATCATATTGACGTGACAATTCAAAAATTCTTTTTAAGGTTAATTTTTCATTTTTTATCTGGTCAAATGAAATATCATCATTAATATCATATTTATCAATTTTTCCTAAACCACCTGGATTACATAATCTTATAGCTTCGTATAAATTGATAGTATCTTTAACAGTAGCACCAGCTATTAATTTATTTAGAAAGAATTTGAAATCTCCAAAACCAAGTTGATTTTTATTTAAACATATTACCACTGCGGCAACTAAAGGAGCTAGTATCAATATGTGTCCTAATAATACATTTCCTCCTCTTTGCCATTTCATCATTTCTTCAACTGCTTCCTTAAAAAATTGTCCTAACTCGATAGACTCATAATCACTATTTTCTATAAATGAATACTGAGAAATTCTTTTACAAAATTTTTCAAAACTTGGTTGGATTGCCGCTATTCCTGCCAAAAAGTGTTCGAATTTAGTTTTGTTAAAATTTTTAGTTCGATGAACATTTCCGGGTTTTGGCCAGCCCGCTACTTCTAACATACTCGCTAGACTAAGACATCTAAGCACATCATTTATATTTTTAATAGAGATATTAAGGTCTCTTACAATCACAGGCACATTCAAATATATTTGTTAATCAATATAATAGTTATTAAGGAAAATATGATTTAATAATAACTTAGTTCAGGGGTCTTTCTCTCTTTTACAATATACCCTTCTTTTTCACTTGTTTTAAAAGAAATAGGACGGAAATCTTTATTTAAATCTTTTTTATATAGAAATTTCTTAATTCTAAGCTTTAAAGCCCTTTTAGATAATGTAATTGGCATTTCTACATTAATTTCATTACCATCGCGATAAAGAGTAATTTGGGGTAATGCTTCAGATAAGAATCTTTCTAAGTCAGTTACATGCTGTTCACTCTTGAAACTTAATTCTTTAATCTCAATTTTAATTGATTTGCTATCTGAGTCACTCATAGTTAATCCACTTTTTATATTAATTAAAAATGTTATTAATTTTTTATGATTTTATTATTATAGTTTAATAAAAGAATTTCTTAATGATAGTTGGTGTAATAAATTGGTACATTATGTAAATTTAAATTATGAGCCAAACGAAAATGATTTAATCGCAATGTATTATGTAGAAAAGTCCTCAGAATGTAGAGATCTTGTACAAGCATGTGAAGAAATCGCAAAAGAAAGTTCCATTGGAACGTGGACAGAAATTGCAACCTTATCTCCTGATATTGCTGACAGATTGAAACCATCTGCATTTTTTATTGATCCTGATAATAATATTGTTAAAATTGCTTATACTAAAGAATTATTCGAATTTGGAAATTTACCTCAAATTTTGAGCGCAATTGCAGGAAACATATTTGGTATGAAAGTATTAAAGTATCTTAGGTTATTGGATATTAGCTTCCCTGAGGACATAATTAATATATATAAAGGACCGAAATTTGGGATAGAGGGTATTAGAAAAATTTCCAAAGTATATAATCGTCCTCTTCTTGGAACAATCGTAAAACCAAAAGTCGGTCTGAATGAAATTGAACATGCATCTGTGTGTGGAGATGCATGGAAAGGTGGATTGGATATAGTCAAAGACGATGAAAATCTAACAAGTATGTCATTTAATAAGTTTGAAAAAAGAATTATTGAAACTTTAAAAGTAAGAGATAATATTGAAAATGAAACAGGCGAACGTAAGTTTTATATGCCAAACATTACTGCACCCCTTTCTACTATGAAGAATCGGGCAGATTATGTGATTGCTAATGGAGGAGAGTATGTGATGGTTGATATTATAACAATAGGATTTTCTGCGTTACAAGAAATTAGAGATTACCTAGATGATAAAAATATAATTATTCATGCTCATAGAGCAATGCATGCCGCTATAACTAGAAACAAAAAGCATGGAATGACAATGCTTGCATTAGCTAAACTAATGAGGTTGGTTGGTATGGATCAACTTCACACAGGAACTGTGGTTGGCAAAATGGAAGGAGAAAAAAAAGAGGTCTTAGAAATAAATAAGGTTATAACTGAACAAAAAATAAGAGGTAATGATTTAAGCATTGTTGATCAAGATTGGGGAGATATTAAACCAATGCTCCCTGTTGCTTCAGGAGGATTAAGTCCCCTTCATATTCCAGACTTAATTGACATTCTTGGAATGAATCTGGTATATCAATTTGGTGGAGGTTGTCATGGGCATCCAGATGGAACTGAAGCTGGTGCAAAGGCAATTAGACAAGCTGTTGACGCGGTTTTACAAGATTATGGATTAAAAGAATATGCCAAGAAACATATTCAATTAAGAAAAGCCATTGAAAAATGGGATAAAAAAATTCTTTAAACCATTTCTGGATAAGTTTTGGCAAAATAATTTGGAACGTGACTGGAAGCAAAAATACCCGCTTCTGTAATTAGACCGTCTATATATCTTCTGCTTACAGTCTCAAATGCGGGATTCAGTATTTTGATTCCCTCAGGTGGATTTTCCCATATTTCTTTTGGATCTCTCATTTCAATAGTCTCTAAAATACCAAGGTTTGTCTCTGGATTATATTTCAATAAAGGAGATGCCACGTAAAAGGGTACATGTTCTTCATGAGCTACTAATGCGAGTAATCTAGAGCCAATTTTATTAATAATTGTCCCTTCAGAAGTAATACTATCTGCTCCAATTAAAATTAGATCCACCTGGAAATGTCTAACGGCCCATCGCATCGCACTATCAACAACATGAACAACTTCTATTCCAGCGTTCAACAATTCTTGTGCTGTTTTCCTTCCCTGCAATCTTGGTTGCGTTTCAGTATTTATTACCCTGAAATTTTTATTCTGTTTCTTAGCTTCTAAGAAAATACTAGTTACTAAACTTGAATGACAATGTGTCATTGCTATAAATTTTTGATTTATATCCGGAATACGGCGAGCTCCAATTTTAGCAATCCTTTTCTTTGAATTTTGAAGCATATCATGATATTGATTTTTATATTTTTCAATAATATCAGAGATATATTCGATATGACAGTGTTGCTTTTCTTTTTCTATTTTATTCATTATGAATTTTAAGCCATTTTTCATGGCTGGTTCTGTTGGTCTTGTATCCATTAAAATATTTGTTGCATTGTATAGATTTTCTATACAACTCTCAATATTTTCACATTTCATTCTTTGAGCATAACTACTTAAAAACTCAATTGCACTAATAGCAACATTACTGGCTCCCTGAATCTCTAAGGATTTAATCTTTTGAGCAGCCTTTAATAACTCCTTCACAATAAATTCACATGTTTTATTATTTCTTAAATTTCTATTCTAAAAATTCATCTTCCTGATTTAATTTATAATCTTCAGTATCTATCTCTATAAAAAAGCGACCTACATAACCACAACCAGTACATTCATACATATCGGGTGCTAACCAACCTGAAACATTGACAGCATTTTTCAATTTTGGTTCTTTGCATTTGGGACAAATTCTGATATTTACCATAATTGCTTCTTAATTCATTTTCTATTTAATAATATAATATAATGATAAATAACATTTAGTCTCTTCAACTATTAATATTATCTAAAATGTTTTATTAATAAAAATATAAAATTCAAGATACTAATATATCATAAATTCTTATTGTAATAGCAACTTTAATGAATAATTTAGACCTTCAGAGAAAAAGTCTCCCAAATGAACCAGGAGTTTATTTATTTAAAGATGAAACCGGTAAAATCATTTATATTGGCAAAGCTTTAGATCTAAAAAAGCGAGTTGCCTCATATTTTTCAAAATCAAAATATATTGATCCCTATTATGAAGAAAAAATTAAGGAATTAGTAAAACAACTCAATTCAATTGAATATATTGTTACTGAAAATGAAAAAGAAGCGTTAATATTAGAAAATATTCAAATCAAGAAGTATAAACCTCGTTTTAATGTAATTATGAGAGATTCAAAGTCATATCCTTGGGTGGCTATATTTTACTCCGAAGATTTTCCAAGAATTAGAGTTCTTCGAAACCCCGAAAAATATTCTCAAAAAAATCTATTTTTAGGACCCTATACAGATAAAAAAGAAATTATTAGAATATTACGAGATTTAAGAAAAATTTTTCCATATTGCTCTTGTAAAAAGCCAATCAAAAAAAGAAAAAGACCCTGCTTATACTATCAATTAAAACTCTGCCCTGGACCGTGTTTCAATGAGATTACAAAAAAAGATTATCTAGAAAATATAAAAAGGATTGAATTATTTTTAATGGGGGAAACTAATGAGTTAAAAAAGCAAATTCTCCAAAAAATGCAAAAATTAGCACAAGACCAAAAATTTGAGTTAGCTGCGTTCTGGAGAGACAAATTAGAAGCTATTGATCACGCAACTGATAAACAAAACGTTTTAGCGGATCGTGAAGCCAATAAGGATATTATTGGTTCTTTTGCTACTAATAATTATATTGCTATAGTAATAATTCATATCCGTGAAGGTAGAATAATCAATAAAGATTCATTTAATTTTGATTTAAGAGAAAAAATAGCTTTAAAAGATGAGATCTTGAATTCTATTTTGGAACAATATTACCAAGATTTTAAAACAAATTTACCTGATGCAATAGTTATTCATGAAATTAATAAAGGTCTTGAAGTATTAAAAGAATTTCTAAAAGATATAAATAAAAGTATAAAGATAAGAACACCCATAGATGTTTATGAAGAAAGCTTAATAAGAATTACAAATAAAAACGCTAAGGTTATAGTGGAACAACAAGTACAAATGGAGCAATTCAAAATGGACGAAGAAGACTTTAGAAAAGAAATTTTAAGAGATGCTAAAAAAATTTTAAATTTACCAAAAGAACCTCGGATTATCGAAGGTTTTGATATATCAAATATTGAAGGGAGAGATGCTACAGGCTCAATGGTTTACTTTTTGGAAGCCAAACCTTATAATAGAAACTATAGACATTTTAAAGTTAGAGTCAAATCGACTCCTGATGATGTAGCAATGATGAAAGAAGTACTGAAAAGAAGATATACACTGCTATTAAAACGTAATTTAGAACTTCCCGATTTAATTGTAGTTGATGGAGGGAAAGGGCAATTAAACGCTGGAGTTTCTGTTTTGCAAGAATTGGGTCTTGAAATTCCAATAATAGGTTTAGCTAAAAAATATGAAGAAATTTTTATACCCCATAAAAAAAATCCAATTATTCTTCCTAAAAATTCATCAGTATTAAAATTATTTCAAAGAGTGAGGGATGAGGCTCACCGGTTTGCTGTGAGACTCCATAAAAAACAAAGAAAAAGGCGTATAACAGGATCAATACTAGATGAGGTTCCTGGAATAGGACCAATTACCCGGAATAAATTGCTCAATCACTTCGGAAGTTTAGATAATATTAAGAAGGCTACTTTGGAAGAGATATCACAAATAATCGGAGAAAAATTAGCAAAAAAATTGGTAGAAATAATCAAATAAAATAAAATAATTTTCCTTAAGAAAAAATAATAAGTTAATCATAAATATTCATTCTTTATCCTCGAAAATAACGCAAATATGACTATTATTACCCCCAATAGTATAAATATTATATTTAAATTCCACATGACAAAATATCCGACAAGAGGGTAAAAAATTGCTCGTATAAAACTTGCTATCATATTTATTGTGCTTAATACAGTAGCTCTATTCTCAGTTTCAATTTGTTTATTTATTCCTTTAATGAATATCAAACTCCGGGTGAAGCCGAATCCAGTAACTATAAGAATTAAAGGAATACTGATCGGAATGAAGTATATCATTGACATTAAAATAAAACTAAAGCCTGGTATTATTGTATACACCCGTAGAAACCTTTTTTTATTATTTATCTTTTGTTCTAAAGCAGAAAGAAAATTATTGAAGAGTATTTGTATAATTGTCATTAATGTACTTACAAATCCAAAGAATATCAATTGAACAGTTAATGCTTCAAGGTAAATCTGATAAGTCCATATCAAAAAGAACACGAGAGATTCTGTCAATATCATTTCAAAAGCCAATAATCTTAAGACTTTATTTTGTGTAAGTTCCTTAAACCCAGATTTTACTATCGTGATGTATTTTTCCTTCTCCTTTCTCTGTAAATCGTGATTAGGTTCTTTTAAAGTTAATGATATTAATGTTGCAATGATAAAAGGAACGAATATAAGACTCATGACTAGATTCAAAGAAAAAAATGCACCTATTATTGATCCAATTGGAGCTGATATTCCAATTCCTAATAAACTAAAACTTCTATTCCTTGCCATTACTTTTGAAACCTCATCTTCTCTTCCAAGTTTTCTCAATGTATCATATATGAATGCTTGATCACTACCAGATGCCAATGCTGATCCAAAAGCCCATAAAGTTTCACCTATAGCAAAAATAAATATATTTGGATAACTTCCATAGACTAATGCAGCAAATGCGACTGATAATGAACCTAATAGTAAAGAGAACTTTCTACTTATATAATCTGCTATGGCACCGCAGGGGATTTCAAATAATAATATCATTATTGTAAAATAACTCTGTAAGAACATTATTTCAACGAATGTTATTCTACCCCAAGTTAAGAAAAATGGTAATAAAATCCCTGAAATCAAATGAAAGCCTTCAATAAAATGAATTAAATAAGATTTCCAAATATTTGACTTCCAAATATTTAAATCTTTTTTGACTCCTATTTTTTCTAACTCTAAAGAAGATTTAATTACCTCTTCTCCAGCGTATTCCTTTAATTCTGACATTTTTTCTACCTTCTTTTTAAATTTATAAAATTTGTTTTAATTCTAAAAACATATTTGGATTTCGTATTGAGCGAATTAAGTTTATTAAGTATTGTAGGCTAACCCTTTATTGAAAGTATATGCTAAATATGTTGAAAATTTTTAGGAAACAGTAAAAATTGAAAAATTATAGAAAGAATAACAGCGTATTGTTGAAGTTTATGTTTTATGAAGTTAATGCAATAGGGATATTAATTTTGTACCCTACAAACATAATAACCATGGCACCATATTTGTTAAAAGACGGATCGTGAACTATTATATCGCATCGATAAGTTCCAGTCCATCGATTATCTATATATGCCATAATACATTCAACAAATATGTTTAATATCAATATATTACATTCTCTCTTAAAAATTTAACGGTAGATTAAAGATTTTTGTTATTCAACGTGGGAAAAGGATGGGAAAAATCTAAATATCATTAATTAGAAATAATTAATTCTACTAGGGCTGCTGTGGTTTCACAATATATTCTTGCTAGTGATTTTCGTCTTGCCTCACTAATAATCCTTATTATAGGTTCAGTATTAGAGGGATGAATTAAGACGAACCATTCTTTTTCTTCACCAAATCTTAAGTCATTTTTAATTTGAATAACTTTTTCACCTTCGTTAATTAATTCCTTCTTCACCTTCTCAATAATAACACCAGCGTTTTTATTCTTAATATTAATTTTTTCTCTATAGGAATAAAATATGGGAAGTTCAGAAACTAAATATGATACAGATTTTCCGGTTTTTACCAATATTTCAACAATTTTAGCAGCAGCAAAGATACCATCTCTAGTATTATTGAAATCGGGGATCATAACACCCCCACAAGAACCTTCTCCCCCAAGAATTAATTGATTTTTTGCTTTTTTTTGTCCTTTATTTATTAATCTATTCATTTCCTCTACTAAGAATCTTTCCCCAATTGGAGTTCTGATTATTTTTGCTCTATATTTCTCAGCAATAAGCTCAAACATTAAAGATGAGGCTAAATTTGTCACAAAAAATATTTCTGAATTTTTAAATTGGTGGTTTTTTAAATAGTCTTCTGCAATAAGCGCTAAACTAATATCCTCTGGATAACAAACTCCATTTTCTCCAATAATTGCCAATCTATCAGCATCACTATCATGTGCAAAACCTATATCAGATTTGCTCTGCCAAACTTCCATTATAAGCTCTTTTAAATTATTCTCAATTGGCTCTATTTCTCGTGGAAAATTATTATGAATAAGAAATTCATTATTAACGAGTTTAACTTTGCATCCCAATCCCCTAAGTATCTGTGGTGTGGCATATTTTCCTGCACCTGCTCCAGTATCGATTACAACTTTTAATTTGTTCTTCTTTTTTACTGATTGATAATCGATATGATTATAAAGATCTTTTATATATGCAGGAAGTGGATTTTCATTCTTATATGATTTAAGCTTCTTATAAGAGTAATTTTCTAATTTAATTCCTCTTAAATTTCTAGAAATAATAGCTAAATCAATATCCTCTAAAAATGTTTTTAATGAGAGCAATTTTAATCCATTCCATTCTTGGGGATTATGGGATCCAGTAATGATTATACCGCCAGGAATATTTAACCTATTCTTAGCATGTATTATTATAGGTGTAGGGCACTCACCTACATTAATAATTTTAATCCCAATTGCTCCTAATCCTTCTAGAATAGCTTTTTCAATGACTTTACTGCTTGGTCTTGTATCTTTACCAATGATTACTTCATCGCCTATACTTTTTAGCCATGAACCATATGCTATTCCAATTTTTTTTACTATCTCGAAATTTAACTCTTTTCCTACAATGCCACGAATCCCACTTAAAGTAAAAATCAAATTATTTTTTTCCATAAGACATTTAAAATACAAAATTATCTATGAAATTACAGAATTTTTGTCTAATTTATATTTAACTAGAGCTAAAGCACCTCTTAGACCAATTTCATCTTCATATTTAGTTGATTTGATTACTGGAGGGTGATTTATAGTGAACCTTATTGGATCATTTTCAAACTGCTCTATCAAATGAGGAATTATCTGTTCTTTATCTTTCATCATAGCTCCTCCAAAATAAATTGAAGCACAATCATAATAATTATTAATTAATCCAATGCCTACTTTTGAATAGAATACACAATCATCAACAATCTTTTTTGATAATTCATCTCCTTCTCTTGCTGCTTGAAATACTTCTTTTGCAGTAATCTGCGAAATATCGTTATTAACAATTTTCATTAATATCTTATGGTTTAATTTTCCCTCATTTAATGCGTCTAAAGTCCTATTTCTTACTCCTGTCCCAGAACTAAAAACCTCCCAACAACCATATGCACCACAGTTACATTTTAACCGACTATGCGGTTCAACTAATCCATGCCCTACTTCTGCTGCATTCCCTTCCTTTCCACGTAACAAATGTCCGTTACAAATGACCCCTCCACCAATACCTGTTGACATAGTAATATATACTAAATTCTCTCTCTCTTCATGAGTTGCTTCAAAATAATGAACTCCTAATACAGCTCCATTGCAGTCATTTATGAAATATAAAGGAATCTCAGGATACTCTTTTTTAATAGGTTCTTTAAGTGGTATAACTCTAAATCCAAGGTTTGAGTTATTGAAAACAACTCCTGTTTCTATATTTAAAGGTCCAGCACTTGCTATTCCTATACCTAAAATCTGATCTGGACTGATATCATTCTCATTTAATATATCTTTTAACATTACACAGACAGACTTACTTATTGAGAGACTATTTTCTTTTAATGTTCTTGAGATTTTTTTAATTATCTTGTTTTCCCTTAGATCCTGCGTACAAATCGCGACTCGAATCCATGTACCACCAATATCAACCCCACCGATAAATTTTTCCTCTATATCTATCACCTGATAAATACTTCAAATAATTAGTTTACTCATCAATATTATAGTTTTCAATTAAATAATACAGCAATTTCTTGAATATTGTTTAACCATTTAATAATTTGTAATTTTGTATCTATTATTAATTAATATGTGTAAATTTTAACATTATTATTCTCTATTATATCTTCAAATTTCTTAGCTATCTCCATCTTTCTTTTATTATCTATAGCAAAAACAAAATATTCTGCTGGAATTCTGGCATTAGAATAAATTTGAACTATATCTGGTTTTATTCTTTTCAAAGCATATGCTAATTTCTCTATATTTTCAGAATTATTATTCGATAAAAAATCTTCTTTATACGAATCATAAATTAAGCATTGTATTGCTAATTTATGAGATTTAGGCATCTCTTGTTTTAGTTTAATTAAGGAATCAATGATTAATTCTATATTAAACATCTTACTGTGCGGACGGTTTGTTCTTTTAAAATCTTCATTAGTTGCTACATCTAACTTTGCTAAGACCAATTCAAATTGTTTAACTCTTTCTCTGATATGATTGTAATGTATAGTACTAGAGTTTGTGAATAATGTAAGTATAGGTTTATTATTTATCCAATTAATTGTTTCTCTTACATTTATTGCTATTTTGAGAAAATCTAACAAACTTTCATTTAAAGTTGGTTCTCCATTATAACCAAATGTTATAGAATTTAAATGTGGATAATAATTTAAAATTGAGATTAGTTCTTTTTTAAATCTTGGAGATGGCGGTAATTTGATGCGAAATTCATGAGATACAAAATTTTCTTTTTTAGTTAATCCTATTTCACAATAAACACAATTATAAGTACATAATTTATAATTAGTTAAAACATTTACTCCTAATGATAATCCTAAACGCCTTGATTGAAAGGGACCATAGGTATATTCGCGCATCATTTAAAATTAAACATAGAATCTACTTTTAAATTAATTTTTTTAAATTTACTATTATTTCTTTATTGCTAATAATAAATAAAATATTAGATTTAGAAAAAACTATGTTATAAAATAATTCTCAGATATTATGAACAATCTGTAAAACTATATTTAAGCTTAATTAAAAAATAATTCTAAAATAAAACAAAGTCTTCACAGTAATTATTCCTTTTTTTTAGTTAGAAATTAGAAAATTAAGAATTTAACACAAACAGTGAGTAAAAATTACAAAATTCAATTTAAACTTAAATACAATATTAGATTTAATAAAGAATAGAAATAATCAAAAAAATGAGAATATTTAAAAAATTGTCAGCAAAGTCAAAAAACCAGGATTTGAAAGATAGAATAAATATCTATGTTACATTCAATGGTATGCCTGTATATAGCTTAACTAATATCAATGAGCCTGATGAAGACTTTTTTTTTCCAAGTTTTTTACACGCAATTGATAGTTTTACCATGGAATCTAGAAAAGTTTTTGGAAGATCAACTAATTTCTATGGTTTTGCTTTCCCTGATAAAATCGAGGTAAGTATAAAAGAAAGCTCATATATAGATAACGAAGGTATTAGAAATGAAGGCAGGTTATTCCTTAAAACAGCTTTTGGTAAAATACCTCACAATCGCGATATTCCTTCTATAATCGCACTAATGTCAGCTACTCATGATACTATTAAAAAACTCACAAAAAAAGAATTGAATTTAACTCTTAATTCACAAGAAACTGTTGATTATTTCATTGATAGATTGAAAAACAGCGGTTATACGCCAGATAAAGTAATAACAGAATTGGAACGACTTAAAGTTTCACAATCTCGTTTTTCAGGATATATACCAATATCATTATTCATAGTAAAAGAAAAGAAAGGAATTCTAAATGAAATAAAAGAAATCGGGAATTATCATGAAGGGAAATTTAAATTTAATCCAGTAAAAGACGATGAAGAACATTTCAGATTTGAACTAAATTATCTAATTAACATAGCAGGAGCATTAAAATTGTATCAAGAAAGAGTTAAGTTAGAAAAAACTCCAATTCTCTTAAGATTTCAGGATTATATGCTAGAAGTATCCTATAAAAAGAATAAACAACCCATTATTGGAGTTTTAGTTAAAGGTAAGATGATTCCTGAACAACTCTCCAAATATCGTAGAGATATTAGAGACTTGGAGTCTGAATAAAAGCTAGGTTTTAAATAAAATTGTTTTTTAACTAATTATTAAGTTTGTTTTTTATAATTATTAATGAAGTCCTTTATTGCTTCATTTACTTCTCTAGGTTTTTCCAACATAACAATATGACCCGCTTTCTTAATTATACTTAGTTTTGAATTTATGATCTTATCATGAAAAAATTTTGAATATTTTATCGGAGTTAATCTATCTTCTTCACCACATATAATTAAACAAGGAACCGCAATAGAGCCTGTCTTTTCCAATGTATCAAAATTATCACAGATTTGAAAATCCATATAAATCACAGAGGGATTAATTTGTGCTGTTTCCTCAATTAAAGTATTTTTTATTTCTTCTTTTGTATGTTTAGAAAAAGCACCAATTTTAAGATTTTTTAGGAATTCCTGGAAATTATTCTTTAGAGAACTAAAGATTAATGGACTTACTCTTAATCTTCCTCCTGTGGCACATAAAATTAGAGCTGAAACATCATTTGGATATTTAAAATAATAGTCTTGTATTATAGCTCCTCCTAAAGAATGTCCAGCTAAAATTAAATCTTTTATCTCTAAAGAATCTATAAGTTTTTTCACAATATCAACATACAAATCTAGAGATAAATTAGGAAATTCATCAGATTTATTATGAGAAGGTAGGTCAATTGCAATAATACTATAATCAATTTGTAAATCAAATTGATTTTTCCAAACGTTTGAAGTACCTCCTGAGCCATGTATAAAAATAAGATATTTTTCAGAATTATTTTCATTAACAAGATAAAAAATTTGCTTTCCTGAATAGTTTATATATGGAATTTATCAACACTAGTGTAAATGTATATTAATAGTATTTAATTAAAGGTTACTTTAAATTTAGGTTTTTCAAAAACTTTATTCTCCCACTTTAATATCTCTGAGTTGCATGTCTAGGAGCTGTTTATATTTCCCATTTAAATCTAATAAACTTTTATGGTCTCCTTGTTCTATTATTCCTTTTTTATCAGCACTTAAAACAATTATTTTATCTGCATTTTTTATAGTTGAAAGACGATGAGCAATAATAATTGTAGTACGACCTTTACGTGCTTTATTTAATGCATCTTGAATTAAAGATTCCGTATAAGGATCTACCGAAGATGACGCCTCATCTAAAATTAGAATTTTTGGATCAGTAATCAAAGCACGAGCAAAAGCAATTAATTGTCTTTGGCCAATTGAAATATTACTACCATTTTCCTTTAATTTTGTATCATACTTCTTATGTAAAGCATCAATAAAATTATGAAGTCCTAAAAATTTTGAGACTTCTATCATCTTTTCTTCAAGTTCGGGTGTAGGATTATCATATCCATATAAAATATTTTCTCGAATAGTTCCTGTAAATAAAAATGCCTCTTGAGGGACAATTCCGATAGAATTTCTTAAATCTTTTTTCTTAATCTTTAATATATCAACACCGTCCATAAGAATCTTTCCTTCATTTACATCATAAAAACGAGCAATCAATTTAATTAATGTTGTTTTACCTGCTCCTGTTTCCCCCACAATTGCTAGGGTTATTCCCTTTGGAATTTTTAAAG
>SMTZ1_10024301_pt1 | contig 14650 bp, 8 predicted proteins | sample DeeMarSWOR136_30_FD_25667 | JGI IMG/M metagenome (IMG submission 25667) | reverse complement strand
CAGGATGAAGAGGGGGCGGATGAAGGCGTTTACGATTCCCAGAAGAAGGGCCGCCCCCAGGGCGGACCAGAGACTGTCGACCCGTACCAGGCTGGGAAACAGGTAGGCGATGGCCAGGATGGCCACCATGTTGATCAGCAAACGGATGAGGAGTCTGGTCATCTTCTCTCCCCCTTGGGAATGAAAAGTAGAGCTTCGGAATACAAGCAAGGGCCCCTGCAATGAGCGGGGTGCCGGAAAGCAGACCTATCCTATTCCAGATCAGGTTTGGGGGCAAGAGTATTTTCTGGGGCTGGATGTGCGCCCACAAAATCCAACGGGGTAGGAGCACCCTTCGTTTGCTACCCGTGGGGTTTCGCAAAGGAAGGCGGGCCCAGAGGCTAGGCCTTCGAAAGTGATCGGCCTGGGCAAGCGCAGCGGTCTGGACCTCGGCTCCTGGCACCAGGGTTCGACTTGGTCAGCTTATTTCCTTGACCCGATACTAGCTCCGGTCCACGAATTCCACGATGTTGCCGTCCGGGTCCTTGACCATGGCAATCCGCGTTCCGGGACGGATCTCGGTCTCCGCCAGGGCGAACTCGATCCCCTTGTTCTTGAGCTCGGCGCAGAGTTCAGAGAGGTTGCTGATGACAAAGGTTACATAGCGAAACCCCAATTGTTTCTCCAGGCCGATGGCCCCTTTCGGGGGAACGGTCTTCGGCTCGATCAGTTTGAAGTCGCTGGTGCCGAACCTCAACCGGTGGATGGTGCCGAACCAAACTGGGTTGCTGCCGACGGACTCCAGCCCCAGAATGTTCTGGTAGAAGTTCAGGCTGGCCTTGATGTCACCGGCAATAATGCCGAGGTCCAGAGAGTCCTTCGCCCGCTTCATCATAAAAATGTCTCCTTTCTGGAATCGCTTTCCCCTTTCCCGGATTGGTCTGGGTAATCCAATCACGGTTCCTCTGGGGGAAGACTCAATGTACTAGATTCAGGAGGGGCCGGTCAATCCTATTTGCCGGTTTGCCCACCCCCGGGTTCTTGTGGAGAGAACCCATAGAAGAGAAAAGCCAGGAGAAGAGAGGTAGGCTCATGGGGTTCAGGCTGAAAGAATTCAGATCATCATCCTAAGGCGGTTATGCTTCCATCGGGTCGGGCCTGTCCGGAGGAGATTTGCATGGAAAGAAGGTTTCAGCCGGTCTTTCCTCTCAAGCCATTTTCTCGCAGGCCTCTCTTTGAGGAGGATGGGCGGGAAGGGGATTCGAAAACAATGATCCCGCCGAGCCTGATGATCCGAATTCTTTCAGCCCGAACCCCAACGGGCACGAAAAATGGGAATGGGGGGGATTCGCCGGGGCGGGAGATGGAAAGGGCGGTTCGAGAACCGCCCCTGTGTTGCCCATGGTATTTGGAAGAGATGGTTAAAAGCGGACCTTTAGCGCGGCGAAGGGGCCATCGAGCTTGAAATCGGCTTTGTTGTCGTCATACTCCAAATCCATCTTCAGGAAGCGGTAGCCCACGGAGATTCCCACGTATTTCACCGGGTTGATATCCAGGCTGGCTTCGGCATCGAGAATGTATCCATATCCCCCCATGGGCAGACCCGAAATTTTTCCCGTTAAACTGACCCATTTTATCGGGATGACCCGGCCGGAAAGGCCGATCATGGGAATGGGCACGGTGGCGTCATATTTCTCATCCAGGGCCATGGATGGGGCCTTCATCTCCATACAGAAATCGGTCAAGAGCACGTCGAGGGTCAATCCCAGGAACCCGTGTTTACTGGCGATCAAGTCGTATTCGTACCCCCCCTTGAACATTTTCATTTCCAGTTTCGACTGTACCCGGGTCCCGGCCGTATAGGTCTGCCCGTTGAACTCAATCGTCCGGGTCAGGGTTGTATCCGCATCCCATTTCAAAGGAAGGTACGAGAAGTTGAACTTATGCTTCCCGAAGAATTTGACCTGGCCCCGCGCCTCGCCAAAATCTTTTTTTTCGTCAAATCCCAGGTCGTCCACCAGCTTGACATCGGTCCCGATGTCGTTCTCCACGATCTTGACCGTTGAATCCAGCTTCGGCTTCCAGTACCGGCCTTCCAGCTCGAAGTTGTAATCTTCGGCGTTAAAAAGGTCATATTCGGCCCAGGAAACGGCCGGGCAGAGGAACACCACGGCTGCGAGTATGGCGATGACTTTCATTCTTTTTCTCCTCCCAAGCGTGTCAAAATTTCGACCTTCGCGGACTCTTACCTCTATTTCTTTTGTCTCTGAAAGGGCCGGAGCCAAAGGGCCGGGGAAACCCGGCGGGCCAGGATCATCAACAATATAACCCCCAGGATGTCTAACAAAACATCACCCACGGAACCCTCCCGGCTGGGGATGAAGGTCTGGTGATATTCGTCCAGAAGGCCCACGGCCACAGCCGTCCAGGCGGCTAGATGATAACGATATGCAAAATTTGTTCCCGGTTTGGAGGCAAAAGCCATAAGAAGAAGGCCGGTTAGAACTCCGTAGAGAGGGATGTGCAGGAGGCTGTAAGGATTGAATTCGCCGATTTGAGAAGCGGCGGGGGAGTCGGCCAAAAAGAAGATCCCGAATATGTAGACCGCGGATAGGACGGTGAAAAAAGGGTTCATCTGCCCGGCTACCGACTTCCTCCTATTTCCTGGCGGGGAAAAAGAAAAAGCATGCGATATTATGAAATCCTTATCACGGGTTCCAGACCCTGTCAAATTAAATGGAAAATCTTACTCACGATTTCTCTCGAGCCCTCTTTAGGAATTCATATCTCTCCACCAGGCCCAAATAAGCCCTGACCGCACGCGGCAAGGAGGGGTAAGCCGCCACCCGGCGGTGACCACGGGCGGATTCATACCCCGGCGTATGCTGGATCACGTCAGAGGCCAGGAGAATCGGCTTCCCATATTTGCGGCCCAATTCCTGAACATCCGCAAAAATCATCCCTTCTTCCTCGATCCACTCCTGCCCCGCCGCCTCCATCCCGTCTTCATCGGTCACCGACCAGGATTTCAGGAATCCCCCCCGGGCGGCTCTCCATCCGAGGCCGAGCAAAAGCACTCCATCGAATCGATTGGAATCCAAGAACAGCTCGATAGAGGTCAAAAGGTCCCCTTTTCGGTATCCGGCGACCATGTCCACGGGATTCATCCGGTTCCACCAGAGAGGGAGAACTTCATCCAGCTTGCTGATCATCCGCGGGGTTAACGCTTCAACGATCAGGCCGGCCTGGGAGCAGTAATCCGCGGCCAGCACACCCCATCCCCCTCCCAGGGTCACGATTCCCACCTTCCTCCCCCTGGGCAGGGGTTGGGTGATAAGAGCCGCGGCCACGTCGACCATCTCTTCGATGGTCTCAGCCTGAAGGATCCCCGCCTGCCGGCAAAGGCCGCTAAACAGGTCGGCTGAACCGGCGAGCGCCCCGGTGTGGGAAAATGCGGCTTTCATGCCCGCCTGGGTCTGCCCGGCCTTTACCATTAGAAAAGGTTTCCTCGCCGAAACCTTCCGGGCGGTTTGGAAAAATCTCCTTCCATCTCTCACCCCCTCCAGGTAAGAGAGGATGACTTCGCTCTTCGGGTCCTCGGCCATGAATTCCAGAAAATCCGGGGTCTGGAGGTCGGCTTCATTCCCGCTGCTGATGATCCGGCTGAAGCCGAGGCCCAAGAGACGACCCGCTTCCATCAGGGAGGTAGCCAGGTTTCCGCTCTGGGATACGACCCCCAAAGGTCCCGCCGGGGGAAATTGCGGCGGCATGTGCGCGTAGAGGGAAGAATCCCAGGTGCTCACGATCCCCTGGCAGTTGGGGCCGACCAGGCGCATCCCCAGGCTGCGGGCCAGGGCGACCATTTCCTCTTCCAAATCTTTCCCCTTCCGGTCGACCTCCCCGAATCCCGCGGTGATGACCACCCCTACCCGGCTGCCGTTTTTCCCGCATTCCTGGATCACCATCGGCATGTCCGAAGAAGGCACAACCAGGATGGCCTGATCCACAGGTTCTGGAACCATGGCGATCGAAGGATAGACTTTGAAGCCCAGGATCTCAGACTCCTTCGGGTTGATCGGGTATATCCTGCCCGGATAGCTTCCCTTCGCAATGTTGAACAAAAGGTTGAATCCCCATTTTTTGGGGTCCTTTGAGGATCCCACCAGAGCTACCGAACGAGGATGAAAGAGAGCCTTGCGGATAGAGTTTTTTTCTTCGGGGGTCGAATCACCTTTCACTTTCGCTCCCTCTCGACCCGGGAATCCGGGCCCGAATATTGCCGAGTGATTATAGCCGCTCAGAACTTTTTTTCAAAGGGGCTCCTTCCAATCAAGGAATCACGAAGACAAATCCCTCAAGGGTTCCCCCTGGCGCCGCCGGATAAGCCGTTCCCATGATTCCCAATAAAAGTCTTTTTATCCCCGAGAAAAAAGGTTAAAATTTTTTCTTTCTCCAGACTTTTTGGCTGAATACCGAAGGGTTGCATCCTTATGGACCCTTCGGCACCGGGTAAACCCATTGGTAAAAAATTTCCGATCACTGCCCCAAGGGTCTTTACTCTTATTATTCATTTTGGGGGCCTGCCTCCAATCGGTTGCCGTGGCCGCGGAGCCTCTCGAGGTGGTCATCGAAGGAATCGAAGGGGATGCCCTGAAAAACGCCCGGGCCGTTTTGACCCTACCGTCGGGAATGGTCCGCGAGGGGGTGATCGACCCGGCGTTCCTAAACCTTTTCCTCCGTCAGATCCCGGAAAAGGTCCGAAAATCTCTCCAGCCCTTCGGCTATTACGAGGCGGAAGTATTGCCGAAGATGGAAAAAACGGAGGATGGCCGGGATCTTCTGCGGGTGAAGGTGATTCCCGGAGAGCCCATCCGGGTCACCACCGTGCAGGTTCGGGTCACCGGGCCGGGAGAGAAGAACCGCGACCTCAGGCTGCTGGTGGACTCCTTTCCCCTGAAACCTGGCGATGTGCTGAACCAGGTGAAATATGAAAAAGCCAAGGGAGAATTGAGGAACAAGGCTTTGAACCTGGGATACCTGGGGTCGGAATATATATCCCACGTGATCCGGGTGAACCGGGCGGAGCGGAAAGCCGAGATCGACCTGGTCCTCCAAACCGGTTCCCGGTATCTTTTCGGAAAAGTGATCTGGGAGGGAACCCAGCTGTATCCCATTCCCTACCTGGAAAGGTTTCTGGATTTCAAGCCCGGGGATCCCTACACCTATTCCAAGGTCTACCAGACCCAGTTGAATCTCATCAACTCGGACCGTTTCGCCTCGGTGAACATCCGGGCGGATAAGGAAGAAGCCCGGGAAGGCCGCGTGCCGGTGAGGATCCAGCTTGAACCCTCGGCCCCCAAGCGCCTGCGCCCCGGGATCGGCTATTCCACCGATTACGGGGCCAAAATCATGCTCCGCTACCAGGACCTGAACGCCTTCCAGCGCGGCCACGAATTCAATGCCGATATGAGCATCGCCGAACGCCTTCAGGCGGTATCCTCCTACTACACCCTTCCCAACAAGGGGCACATCGACAACCGGACGAACCTGAAAGCGGGACTCCAGCGGGAGCATCTAAGGCCCTATGACAACGTGTTGTTAACCCTGGAGGGAGAACAGGCCCGGAGTTTCGGTTACGGCATCATCGCTTCCGCCTACCTCCAATTCCGGTATGAAAAGTTTTCCGAGGCGGACCGGGATGGCAGTTCCGCATTCTTCATGCCCGGGCTCCGTTTTTATCAGCGGAGAGTCGACGACCTCATCCGGCCCGGCAGGGGATTTCGGTATAGGCTGGAAACCAGGGGCTCTACACAGGCTATGGGGGCGGAAACCAATTTTCTGCAGTTTCTGGGGAATGGCGACCTGCTCATTCCCCTGGGGGCCGGGTTCTCTTTGATCCCCCGGGCCCAAGTGGGAGCTACCTGGCAAAAGGACTCCCTAACCGACATACCCCCCTCCCTTCGTTTTTACGCCGGCGGCGATCGCAGCGTGCGCGGGTATACCTACCAATCCCTCGGTCCCAAGGATTCCCAGGGAAACGTAATCGGAGGAAAACACCTCCTGGTGGGCAGCCTTGAGCTGGAATATTCCATCACCAAGAATTGGAGCATCGCTGGGTTCTACGATGTGGGCAATGCTTTCAATAATTTCAAGGATATGACTTGGCCCCAGGGTGCGGGGATCGGGGTGCGCTATTACACCCCTGCGTTTCAACTGCATATCGCGGTCGGGTTCGCCTTGTGAAAAAAAGGTTGAAGTATTTCCTGATCATTTTTATAGCCCTGGCGCTCATTTTGGGAGCCTCCGTCTCCCTGGTGATCTGGGCTTTGAATACCCCCGAAGGAACCGGTGTTCTCCTCAAGGCCATCTCGGTCTTTACCCCCCTGGAAATTGACGCCCAGGAAATTTCCGGGCGGTTGCGGGACGATTTGAAAATCCGGGGGCTGCGGGTCCGCTGGCCGCAAGGCGAACTCCGGTCCGAGTTTTTCCATTTACGATGGCAGGCCGAGGCACTCTGGAATCGCAGGCTTAGGATCCACGAGCTCTCCTTGGACGGCGTACAGGTGAAAGACTACCGCCGGGAGAGCGCTCCCGTCTCTTTTCGCGGCTGGCCGGGAACTCCCTTCTGGCTCTCCCGGCTGCGGGGAGGGGTGGATTCCCTGGGGATTCAGAGAGGGACCTACCAGCGTCTGCGGGATCATCCGGTGCCTTTTGATAATCTCTTCACCCGCCTGCATTGGGACGGAGGGACGCTGAATGTCCGGGACTTCACCCTGGCCGGTCCTTCCGTTCAAGCCCGAGGGTCCATGAAACTGGGACTCTTCCGCCCTTCCCTGGGTCTGGACTTGCAAACCACCCTGGCCGACGAAATGGCCGGTCTCGATTCTTTCCAGGTTCAAATCCGGCTGGAGCCGGTGGAAGCGCGGGAAGAGGCCAAGGGATCTTTTTCCCTATCCGCGCGGCGAAAGTCCGCCGAACAGCTCCAGGTGGAGGGAAATCTGGGTTTGACCCGCTCCTCCCTCCAGCTCCAAAACGTGCGTCTCCTTCAGCCGGGGCGGAAGGGGAGAGTCCAGGGGGAAGGGAAAATCGTCTTTGGAGAGAAGCCGGTCTTCTCCTTGAAGGCCGATTTCTCCGGGATAACTCCGGTTCCGGGACTGGAACTCCTAGCCGATCTCTCCGGAACCATCGAGATCAAAGGTCCCCTCGATAAATACCGAGGGCGCCTCACGGTCGCCAATCAGGCCAAGGGTTGGCAAAAAGCCCGGGCAGCGGCCGTCTTCCGCGGAAGCCCAAAAAATTTGGAAGTGACCACCCTCATGGGTGGGTGGCTAGGCGGTTCGGTAAAAGGCCCCCTGAGGATCTCCTGGGCCGACGGAGTCTCTGTGGAGGGAAATCTCCAGGGAAGAAAGCTGCGCCTTGGGTCTTTCACTCCAGATTTGAAAGGAGAAATCAACCTGAACCTGGAGGGCCGCCTTGCCTGGCCCAAGACGCGGGAGCCGGAGGCGGTCTTCAAGGCGAAGCTTCTCGAAAGCCGACTTCATGATATACCCGTAGCCGGAGAGGTGGAAGGAAGCTGGAAGGAAAACCTCCTGCACATCGCCCACCTTCGCCTTGGCGGGAAGGGCTTTGATCTCCGGGCTGAGGGCACTCTCCAGGAAAGAATCAGCCTGGAAGGGGAACTGACCGACCTTTCCCAGCTCATCTCCCAGGCCAAAGGTCAAATATCCGCGGCAGGTTGGTTTCGTTATGGGGAAGACCGCCTGAGCGGGATGCTCACCGCCGAGGCGAAAAACCTGGTGGCGAAGGGAGTAAAGGCTCAAAATTTCCGCGCCCACCTTCACCTGAAGGAATATGGCCCCGGGATTTCTCCCGCTTTGTCCGTCGAGGCCCGGGCGGAAAACATCAAGGCGGGCCCCCTAAATCTTTCTTCTTTTGATCTCCAGACCGCCGGAAGTTCTTCTTCTCACCGGATCCAATTTGACCTCGCTTCAAACCATGTTCATGCCCGGGGAGATGCAACGGGGGCTTACCGGGATGGCTCCTGGATAGGGACCCTGGAAAAGCTCCACGGCCGGGAGGCCCGGGGTCCCTGGAATCTTCAGGGTCCGGCGCAGGTCACTTTTTCAGCGGATCGATTCCTGGTTTCTCCCCTGGTTATAAAAAGCGGGCAGGGAGAAAGGCTGGAAGCCCGGGCGGACCTGACCCTGAATCCGGTTCTGGGATCTCTCCAGGCGCAATGGCAAGAGGTCGATCTGACCCGGGCCAATCCCTGGATCCCTGTGGGCCGGGTATCCGGGCAGTCCAGCGGATCTTTCTCCGCCCGGGGGCAAAAAGGCGGATGGCATATTTCCGGGAAAAGCCGTTTCAAGGGATTTTTTGCTCATGACCGCCTGAGTTTCGAGGTTCCCTCCGGGCAGGTTCAGGTGGACTGGAACGGGAAAGGTCTACGGGCGGCGACATCCTTGAAGCTTAACCAGGGCGCGACCCTGGACGGAAAAATATCCTCCCCCGATCCCTTTCAATTCGATCTTCCCCGGCAAGGGAAACTGGAAGCCCGGTGGAACTCCCTAGACCTCGGGCTGTTTCATTCCTTATTGCCCGGAGAACTGATTCTTATTGGAAAAAATTCAGGAACCCTAACCTGGGGATGGCTGCCCGGTTCACGCTTTGAAGCGGCCGGAAAGACCCGGGTCTCCCAGGCCGAGGTTCATTGGAAGGGAAGGGCAAAGCCCATTTCCATCCCCTTGAAATCGGCCGAGGTTGACTTTGATTGGCGGGGCGAGGAATTTCGGGGGAACCTGAACCTGAATTCCGCCGAGCACGGAGCCTTGAAGGGGGGCTTCCTTCTGCCCCTTTCGGCCCGCATTTCGCCGTCTTTTGCCCCCGAAGGCCCGTTCGAAATTTCTATTCAGGGGCGGCTTCAGGAAAATGGGCTTCTCTCCCGCCTCTATCCGGAATGGATTCAAAAGAGCCGGGGAAAGGCAACCTTGGGCCTCAACGCCGAAGGTACCTGGTCCAAACCTCAATGGGAGGGAACGCTTTTGATTTCGGATGCCGGATTCCAGATCGATAGCTCCAAAAAAGACGGGAAGCATGGCAAGATATCTTCCTCGATGAATTTTGAGGTGCCCCATGCGAAAGCTGTGGCCGAATGGGGACCCCGGGGCTTGATTGCCACGCTGGCGGCCATGTTGAACCAGAACGGCAGGATCGAGGGGACCTTCACTTCGCCTGAACCTCCCCGTCCGGCTCTTCCCCGGCAGGGGAAAATCGATCTCCTCTGGACCGCATTCAACCTTGCCCTCCTGCAGCCGCTCCTACCGGAGAGACTTCTGCTGGAAGGCGAGGCCGATGGGAAAATGAAAGGGCGAATTTTGCCTGATTTTCGCCTCGACTTGGCGGGCGGATGGAAAGTCTCTCAAGGGAATTTGAGCTGGAAGGGAGAACAGGGGATCATCAACGCGGCCATCAACCAGGCGGACCTGGATTTTATCTGGCGCGGAGAGGGTTTGCAGGGGACTGTCTCCCTTTCCCTGGCTGACTACGGTTCTCTGAAAGGGAACTTCCGGGTCCCCATTTCCGCCCGGATCCCTCCGCGGCTTCACCCGGCTGGTTCTCTGCGGGTTTCCCTTCAAGGCGGGGCGCAGGAAAAGGGGCTCCTGGCCGCTTTTTTCCCCGGAACGGTGGAAGAAACCAGGGGAAACCTGGACCTGGATTTCAAGGCCGATGGAACCTGGGAACGGCCGAATCTCCAGGGGACCCTGCAGTTGAGCGGAGCAGGGATGGGCATTCCTTCCCTCGGGATCCGGGTCGAAGATCTTTCCTGCCGATGGAAACTCCGGAATGAGCGGATTCAACTCGAATCGCTCCGGGCCCGATCCGGCCCTGGACATTTGGAGGCTACGGGGACGATCTGGTTGAAACGGTGGAGTATGGACCGTTTTGAAGGAAATTTGAAAGGGGAGAATTTTCAGACCTTCTATCTCCCGAACCTGAGGATCCAGAGCACGCCGAGCCTCGAATTCCAGGGGACTCCCCAAAAAATCACCGTGCGGGGAGAAATCCTGCTTCCCGAGGTCCATATTTCCGAAGTCTTCGGTCCCGCGGTGGTCCGGACCAGCTCTGACGTGGTTATGATCGACCATCCCCCGGAGGGAAAGCCGTCCCTGTCCATGGATGTTCAGGTGCGGGTGATCTTAGGTGATCAGATTCAGGTGAAAACCGGGGGAATCGATACCCGGCTGGCGGGAAACGTGGATTTGAAAATTTTGGGCCTCAAGCCGGAGGAGGCGACTGCCCGGGGCGAAATCCGGCTCACCCAGGGGACCTACAGCGGCTATGGTCTAGGCTTGCGGATCGACCGGGGGCGCTTTATCTATTCGGGGGGCCCGGTCGATAATCCCGCCCTAGACATCCTGGCCCTTCGGCGCGCCGATGACCTGGAAAAAATGTACAATATCAAAGTGGGACTGGCCATTTTCGGGACTCTCAAGAAACCGAATGTGAAGCTCTATTCCCAGCCGGTCATGAAAGACGAGGAAATTCTTTCCTATCTCCTTCTGGGTCGGCCCTACGACCCAAAGGAAGGAAAAACGTCTCTCCTCCTGGCAGGGGCAGCAGGTCTTTGGGCCGGCGATTCCATCGGCGTGGTGGACCAGCTGAAAGGCCAGCTGGGGATCGATACGGTGGACATTCAAACGGGGGGCGGAGACCTGTCGCGGTCTATGGTGACCCTGGGCAAATACCTTACCCCTCAGCTATACTTAAGCTACGGATATTCCGCGTTTAACAACGAACAGCTTTTAAAAATCAGATACCGGATTTCGAAAAACTGGGAAGTGGAAACCTGGCGGGGGAACGAAATGGGGGTTGACTTATATTACCGGATCGATTTTTATTAGCTTTAAAAAACCTTCTTCTCGTTCTGATGCATCTAAAGACATAGATCATCTCCAAATTAGTTGAAGGCCAAAGAGCTGCTATTTTGGAAATGTCAAGTAATTCCAGGGTCCCGGAAGGAAAATCATATTGCTTGCAATCATGAGGCGGCTGTTTTATCTTGGCCAAGCGGGGAGACTTTGGAAAGCAAACTCCCGCCGATGCTTGCGGCGCAATCTGCCTTTCCTTCCGGGCCCTTGGCAGGTTTTCATGAAATATTGGATCGACTAATTTGGAGATGATCAAAAGATATAAATGAGTAAGTTCTGAAACGGAAGGAAGACGGAAAGAGGTTAATACCTCGAGCTCTGACTCCCAATTTTCGGAAAGGAGGAATTCATGTACAACACGATTCTGGTTCCTTTGGATGGTTCCAAGCTGGCGGAGTGCGTTTTTCCGCATGTGGAAACCCTGGTGAAAGGTTCTCAGGCCAAGAGGGTGATTTTCGCCCGGGTCGTGGAACCCTTCCGCCCCCCGATGACCGACTATGTCCTGAATGAGGATCAGCTCAAAAAGGTAGATAAAGAACATAAGGAGCATGCCGAGAAGTATCTGAAAGAGATCCTCGGTCAGGCCAAATATGGAAGCGGAGTCCGGGTCGAGACCGCGGTCCTCCACGGAAACGCGGCCGATGCCCTGGCTGAATTCGCCAACAAGAACGAGGCGGATATCATTGTAATCGCTACCCACGGCCGTTCGGGAGTCAGCAAATGGGTGTGGGGCGGGGTGGCCGACCGGATCCTCCGGTCCTCCTGCGTTCCAGTGCTGATGGTCCGCGCCCCGGGTTGCGCGCCGGGAATCTAATGGAGTGCGGATTGCGGAATTCGGAATGCGGAATTCAAAAAGATTGTGGGGGCACGATGCATCGTGCCCCTGCGGCCGAGATTAATAAGAAAATCTTCCTGCCAAAATACTAATTTTTTGGGGCCCCCAGCGCTTATCTTGCAAACCCGGCCTTATCCCTCCTTGACAATCCTCCACAATTTTTATATTTTCCCAGCAGCGTGATGGGGCGGTTCGCAAACCTTCTTAAGGATGAGGGAATCCGGCAGTTTTTGGGGGTAAAATTCGAATTCGGCAAGGGCTTTTCTCTTGAATCTTATCCGTGTTTATCCGTGTCCCAATAAAAGCCGTGAGGCGTGAGGGGTTAGGGGTGAGGGGACAAAAATATTTATCTTGAATTTTAATTCATTTTTTGGTCTGTGTTTATCTGTGTTCATCCGTGTCCCGATAGGAAATTTTCCGGTTGCCGCTCTGCCGGGCTGCGTAATCTGCGGATAAGCAGTCTCGAACTCCGGAGGATCTTATGAACGTGGGCGCCCTCCTGACGATGCAGGCGAACAAATTCCCCGACCGGGCGGCCCTCATCTGCGAAAACAAGAGATTGACTTACCGGCAATTCAACCAGCGGTGCAACCGGCTTGCATATTCTCTCCTGGGCTTCGGCCTCAAGAAAGAGGACCGGGTGGCGACGCTGCTCTTTAATTCCCCCGAGCTGGTCGAGGTCTTCATGGGAACGGCCAAAGCGGGCGGAGTCTTTACGCCGATCAACTTCCGCCTGGCCGCCGAAGAGGTGACCTACCTGGTCAATCATTCGGATTCCCGTATCTTTATTTTTGGAGAGGATTTTTTCCCCCTGGTGGGGAATATCCTTCCCCGGCTTTCCAAGGTGGAGAAGTTCATCTCCGTGGGAAAGGCCCCCTTCCCCCGGGCTATGGCGTATGAGCCCCTCTTGCAGGCGTCCATGGATGAGGACCCCCCAGTCGCCGTTTCGGAAGAGGATGAGTGCCAGATGCTCTACACTTCAGGGACCACAGGCAAGCCCAAAGGGGCGGTGCTGACCCACGGGAATGTCCTCTGGAACCTCCTCAACACGCTCCTGGCCAGAGAGGACAGGGAAGGGGAAATCGCCCTTATCACCGGTCCTCTCTATCATGCCGCCGCCCTCAACAACCATTTTCTGATCCGGCTGGCCCTGGCCGGGACCAGCGTTCTGATGAAACATTTCGACCCCCGAAGATTCATGGAAACCATCGAGAAGGAGAAAGTCAACGTGATTTCCGGCGCGCCGGCCATGTTCCACCTTCTCCTCAACCTGCCGGATGTGGATCAATACGATACCCGCTCCATCACCCGCTGCACCCTGGGTGCTTCCACCCTGCCCGATGAAACCAAGAAAAAGCTGCTAAAACTCTTCCCCAATGCAGGGGGCATCTACGACATTTACGGGGCGACGGAGGCCTCTCCCACGGTTACCGCTTTGAATGCCGCAGATTCTTTTAGGAAAACCGCCTGCGTCGGCCCCGCAGTTCCGTTCCTGGAAGTGAAAATCGTGGATGGCGAGGACCGGGAGGTCCCCCGGGGAGAACCCGGTGAAATCGTCTGCCGCGGTCCCAATGTCATGAAGGGATATTACAAAGATCCCGAGGGAACCGCGGAAGTCCTGAAAGGGGGCTGGCTGCATACCGGCGACATCGGCCGGATGGATGAGGAAGGGTTTGTCTACGTCGTCGACCGGAAGAAGGACATGATCATCAGCGGTGGGGAAAACATTTATCCCCGGGAAATCGAAGAACTCCTCTACCACCATCCGGCAATTCGGGAGGCAGCAGTGGTGGGGATTCCCGATCCTCTTTGGGGGGAATCGGTAAAGGCCTTCGTGGTTTTGAAGCCCGGAATGACCCTGTCCGAAGAAGAGGTCATCGAATACTGCAAGGCCCACCTGGCCAGCTACAAGAAACCCAAACAGGTCAAGTTCATAGATTCCCTGCCCCGGAATCCCTCGGGGAAGGTTCTGAAAAACCTTTTAAGAGGGGGACAGGGGTGAACGAACAAGAAAAGAACAGCCAGCGCGATCTTCTGCTTTCGCCCTTTCGCCCCTTCCCCTTTTCCCCCCTTCTTTTTCCTTTCCGTTTCAACCCATCCGATCAGGCAGCCACATCCCGATTTGGGGGAAAAACATGACCAAGACCAGAACCAAGGCCTGGCAAATCACCCAGGGCCATACCGAAGCGTAGATTTCCCCCATGGAACAATCTTCCGGCACGATGGCCCGCATGTAGAAGAGGTTGAACCCGAAAGGAGGGGTAATGTAGGCCATGCCGCAGTTCAGGATGAAGAGGATACCAAACCAGGTCGGATCAAATCCCAGAGTGGTCACGATGGGGAGAAAGACCGGAGAGCAGATCATACACATTCCCACCGGATCGATGAACATGCCCAGGATAAAGAAGATAAACTGCATAATCCCGATCATCGCCAGGGGGGGAATCTTTAAATCCTGAACCAGGCTCAGGATGAAATCGGAAGCTCCTCCTGCACTATAAATGGAGGAGAAACATTTGGCTCCGATCACGATCCACATGGCCATGCAGGTGACATTGAGAGTACGGATGGCCGCTGTTTTTAAGCTCTTCCAAGTCAATCTTCTATGGATGAGCGAGCAGATGATGGCCCCCAAGGCACCGATTCCCGAGGCCTCGGTAGGAGTACAGATTCCGGTATAGATGACCCCCAGGACTAGAAGGATCAGCAGGAGGGGAAGGATGATGCTCTTGAGGGAAATGAACTTTTCTTTCCAGCCAGCCCTTTCCTCTCTGGGTAGAGGCGGCCCCATATGGGGGTGGAAGAAACATCGAATGGTGGTGTAGAGGATCATCACCAGGGCTATGGTGATGCCGGGAATCATCCCTCCCATGAAAAGCTTTCCCACCGAAGTTCCAGTGATGGAACC
>SMTZ1_10012679_pt1 | contig 14652 bp, 13 predicted proteins | sample DeeMarSWOR136_30_FD_25667 | JGI IMG/M metagenome (IMG submission 25667) | reverse complement strand
CTTCGAACATGATGCTCGTCGCACCCAGGCTCAGGGGGCCGTAAGTGATATACGAGTGTCCCGTGATCCAGCCGATATCGGCCGTGCACCAGTAGATATCCTCGTCCTTGAGGTCAAAGATGAACTTAGATGTGAGCGTCACGTACAGGAGATAGCCAGCGGTCGTATGGACAACACCCTTGGGCTTGCCCGTCGTACCGCTCGTATAGAGGATAAAGGCAACGTCCTCGGCATCCATCTCCTCGACCGGGCACTCGGCACTCGCGTCCGCCATCTCATCGTGCCACCAGAAGTCGCGGCCTTTCATCATGTTGATATCATTGTTGGTCCTCTTGACAACGATTACCCTTTCTACCGATGGTGATCCTTCGAGGGCCGTGTCAGCGTTGTTCTTCAGAGGGAATACGTTACCGCGGCGGAAAGAACCGTCAGCAGTGACGAGTACCTTCGCCTCGGCATCGACATTGCGGTCCTTCAGTGATTCGGCGCTGAAACCGCCGAAGACGATGCTGTGGATGGCACCGATCCGCACACACGCCAGCATGGCGATCGCCAGCTCCGGGACCATGGGGAGGTAAATGCATACACGGTCGCCCTTCTTGATGCCATGCTTCTTGAGCACATTGGCGAACTTGCTTACCTCTGTATGGAGCTCCCGATAGGTGAATTTCTTGGAATCACCCTCGGGCTCCCCTTCCCAAATAATGGCAACCTTGTCCCCGCGTCCATTCTCCAGATGCCTGTCCAGGCAGTTGTACGCAATGTTGGTCTTCCCACCGATGAACCACTTCGCGAATGGCGGCTTCCACTCATAAACCTTGTCCCACTTCTTGAACCAGTGGATCATCGCGGCCTGCTCGGCCCAGAAGCCCTCCAGGTCCTTCTCTGACTTCTCATAGAGCTTCTTGTACTCGTCTAGGCTCTTGATATGTGCCACTTTCGTAAACTCTTTCGGCGGAGGAAATACCCTCCGTTCGTCGAGCATCGATGTGATGGTCTTACTTTTCTCGGGCATGCGATACCTCCTCTAAAGGTTACACATTACGCAATGATGATCTCTGGACTTGATTGGTCTACTACGGGGTTTGAAAACCGTACAACCTATTGATAACTCATTTAGGTGTCAATATAAAGACTGGAGATCGCAAATGCAATAGTTTAACGCAAAAAATAGTCTATATTTTAATCAATCAGAACCTTCACCTCGGTAAGTGCCTAAAAAGCCTCTCGAGTCGGATGATATTCAGTTGCCTGGATATTGAATATTGAGTACTGTGGGAGCCATCCCTTTAACATCGTTCATGCGAGGTGCGCTTGGTATGGCAAGGAGTTCCTCATAGATAGGATATTGAATAACCTGGTTGTCATCGTATTGTGTATAGGAGTGATATGCATTGAGCATGCCGTGGCGGAGGTGAACGAGGAGGAGACGGTGTCCAGGATGTTTGATCAGGTGGTCTCTTCCTGAGCACAGGGCAAGTATGACACGGCTGTCGAAATACTTTTACAGATCATTCACAACAATCCACAAAACGATAAGGTTCTGAGGCGAGCCTACAATGAGCTGGTTTTCACCCATTTATCGAAGGGTGATAGAGAGTTGGCAGAGGCGAGCGTCCGTGAAGCTCTGAGGTGGCGACCCGATATCACATCCGATACAAAGTACGTCTCATCCAAAGTTGGAGAGATATTTGATGAGCTGCGCAAGCAACTGTTTGGTTCACTGACAATTACAACAGATCCCAATTCGTGTCGTGTGGAGTTGAATGGCACGTACATTGGTGAGTCGCCTTTAGAAATCGAGCATATAAGGCCCGGGGAGCATAGGCTGCGTTTGACGATGGGAGGGGATTATGAATTCTCGAGAACAGTGTCCGTCGAGCCGGGTATAAAAACGAGAGCTGATTATTCGTTGGAGAAAATAGTAATAGGGCCGAGATCAGGATTCGGGCTCGGCGGAGGTATCGTCATACCGTACAGGGAAGCTGATAAATATGAGGGAATAGGCTTAACCATTCAAGGATTCGGTTCGGTTGGATTCCCGTCCGTTCCGTTCGCAATCATCCGGGCGAGTGTTCAAGGCCTGTTCTTTGGAGAGGAGGAAATCGGTGGAGAGTTGATAGAAGGTGCTTCTACCAAAAAAGTGAGTAATAACATCCTGAAATTGTCACTGGGCGTCGAGTTTTTTAGGAAAAGTCATTTCCTCGAGACCTTCGTCGGCGCGGGTACAGGCATTCAGTATATTTGGAACAGCCTCGATTTCTTAGATCAGAACGGCAATGAAGTGGATTCATGGACGCTGACGAGCAATTTTTCCCGGGACTGGTCGGACTTGTTTCTGGGATTGAATCTCAATGCGGGAATACGGTTGTATTTCGCTAGGAGCGTTGCCTTCGATCTTTACGCTCAGTACGATTGGATCCCCAATGTCAGGCAGGTCAACGAGGATCTCGAAAATATCGCGGTGCATTTCGAATCGTTCTCAATAATGGTAAATATATATTTTGGGCGAACTCACGGAGGCAGATAGCCCCACAACACGAACTCCGGAATCAATCATCCGTGGAAAATTCTGAGTTTTACTCCTGAGGCAGCTCGATGAATCCCTTGTCCTGGAGGCAATGAAACTCATCGCGCGCCTTCTTGATCACCTTTTCTGCCTTATCGAAAATCTGGTCCCAGGTGAGATTCAACCGTGCCACACCCTGCTCGATTGCCTTCGCCCCCACGGACGCAGCCTCACGTGGATAGACCTCCCACTCCTCCATGGTGGGGATGAGATAATCTTCACGCAAGCCTTTGTCCTCCGCGCATTTCGCAAGCTCCTCAGCCGCCGCGATGCACATCTCGTCTGTAATCGTCTTTGCCATGACATCGAGCGTACCCCTGAAGATCCCCGGGAATCCGAGGGAGTTATTGACCTGGTTGGGGAAATCGCTCCTGCCGGTGGCAACAACCCTTGCCCCCGCTTCCTTCGCCTCCCACGGCCAGATCTCGGGAATGGGGTTCGCACAGACGAAGGCAACCGCGTCCTGCTTCATAGCGGCGATCCAGTCTTTTTTGATGGTGTCAGGGCCGGGGGTCGACAGTGCGATCAATACGGCAGCACCATCAATCGCCTCGGGGACGGTGCCCGTTCTCCCTTCACTGTTCGTCTTCTGGGCCATCTCCCATTTCTCTTTGTACTTCTCTTTGAGCTCTTCTCGGCCCTTGTGCAGGATCCCCTTGCTGTCACACATGATGATATTGCCGGGGGTGATGCCCGCGAGCATGACCATTCGGGCGATGCAGATATTCGAAGCACCGGCACCGACCATCGTGACCTGGACCTTGGCCATGTCTTTGCCAACGATCTTCAGCGCATTGATGAGACCCGCAACCGTCACCGCAGCGGTGCCCTGCTGATCGTCGTGCCAGACGGGGATACGGCACTCCTTTCTCAATGTATCGAGAACGTGGAAGCACTTGGGCTGTGAAATGTCTTCGAGGTTGATACCGCCGAAGGAAGGCTGAATCAGCTTTACCGTCTCAATGATTATGTCGGGGTCCTTTGTATCGATACAGACCGGGAAGGCATCAACGCCACCCAGGTACTTGAAGAGGAGGGCTTTGCCTTCCATCACGGGCATGCTCGCCTCAGGTCCAATATCGCCTAAACCGAGTACCCGTGTGCCATCCGAGACGACGGCAACAAAGTTTGCCTTGTTCGTGTGTACAAAAACCTTCTCCGGATCGTCCTTGATGTCGAGGCATGGCTTGGCTACACCGGGGGTATACCAAATGGCAAAATCATCGAAGTTGCGTATGCAGCACTTCGGCATGACCTCCACCTTGCCCTGGTATATCGGGTGGAGCTTCATTGCGTCCTCACCTGGTTTCTTCGCCTTTTCGATCAGTTCTTCTTTCGTGATTTTTGGATCCATCTGCCTACCTCCTCAATGCGTCAGTTACAGGGGGGAACATCCCCTTATCCCTTATCGTGTTCCAGTTTCAATGTGCAGTTGTATTCCTATCGGTATGTGCGCTCCTTCCGTATCTGACTGTTACTCTTTTCCCGCCAGGAGTTTTTCACCTGCCCTGAGGCCTTCATCGAAAGCTTTCATATTCAGCTCCTCGGTACCTTTCGGAACTCGAGCGAGTATGGCTTTCCTTATCGATTCCTCGGACACAATGCCGGAAATCTTTGTCAGGATGCCGAGGGCGACGATATTAGTGACCACAGCTTTCCCCACGTTCTTAACGGCAATATCGGTAATCGGTGTGGTGTATATCTTGTAGTCGCCGTCGGGGAGCTCTGTCACCACATCGGAATCGACGATCAGTATACCACCTTTCTTGAGATCACCGCAGTACTTTGTGCACGAGACTTGTGTCAGGGCAAGGAGCACGTCGAGCTCTACCGCCTTGGGGTAATCGATTTCCTCATCGCTGATCACGACCTCTGCCTTGCTGGCCCCCCCCCGTGCCTCTGGACCGTAGCTTTGTGTCTGTACAGCATTTTTCCCTTCGTAGATGACAACGGCTTCAGCCAGAATCCGACCTGCCAGGATCAGGCCCTGACCGCCAGAACCACTCAAGCGTACTTCATACCTTCTCATTGCTTCTCCACCCTGAGCCTCTCTATCAGCTTTTGATACTGCTCAGTATACTCGGGTATATCAACATCGACAATAACCCCCGTTCTCACCTTTCCCTTCTTCTCTTCCGGGCTCATCCTTTCATACTTGGCCACGGGAACGGTGATCTCCTTCAACCACTTCATCATCTGAACGGGATGGGCCATCTTGTTCCTTCTCCCGTATGCGGTCGGACAGGGCGAAAGGATCTCAACCACCGAGAATCCTTTCTTCTGCATCGCCTTTGTAATCAGCTTCTCGAGCTTCTGAACGTGATAGACATCGCCTCTCGCGACAAATGAAGCACCGGCCGCCCCTGCCAGGCCGGATATGTTGAATGGCGGTTCCAAGTTGCCGTAGGGAGCGGTGGAGGCCATCCCGCCAATGGGAGTGGTCGGTGATACCTGTCCGCCCGTCATCCCATAGATGTAGTTGTTGTACAGGAGGACGGTCAGATCGATATTTCGCCTGGCAGCGTGTATGTAGTGATTTCCTCCGATCGCAGTTGCATCCCCATCCCCCGTAACGACGATCACGGTGAGCTTCGGATTCGCGAGCTTGACTCCAGTCGCAAAAGCGATCGCCCTCCCATGTGTGGTATGGAGGGTGTTAATGTCTACATAACCAGGTGTCCTGCTGGAGCAACCGATCCCTGAAACCATGACCGCCTCGTCCCTCGAGATTCCCAGTTTATGAACCGCCCTGATGAGTGCCTTGAGGACAATCCCATCCCCGCATCCGGAGCACCAGATATGCGGAAAGTTCCACTCCCTGATATACTTGAGATAGTCGAACACTCAGACCATCCCCTTCACGGTGTAGATAATCTGATCCGGTGTGATGGGATCTCCGTCCACACGGCTCAGGCGGTGCACCCTCGCCTTGCACTTTGCCGCCAATTCGACTTCGCGGGCCATCTGCCCCAGATTCATCTCGGGGACAACGAACGCATCGACTGCTTCCGCAATATCGAGAACGATCTCCGAAGGGAAAGGCCAGAGGACCGTTGGCTCCACGAGACCGACCCTTACTCCCTGCTCCCTGCAATCCTTGACCGCTCGGCGGGCCGAACGGGCGACAGTACCGTATGCGAAGATTGCCACCTCCGCATCGTCGAGCATCATCAGTCTGCATTGGATGATCTTATCGCGGTGCCGTTCAATCTTTTCAGACAGGCGGGTGATGAGCGCCTCTATCTCTTTGGGCTCATTGGTGGGGAAACCCGTTTCGTCATGACAGAGACCGGTCACATGGTACCGGTAACCGATGCCAAAGTTCGCAAGAATGGGGATGCAGGATTTCGTTTTCTTATAGGGAAGGTACTGCTCGGGCGGTATGGTCGGCTGCTTCCTGTTGATAATCCCGATACCCTCTCGGTCAGGCAGGATAACCTTCTCCATCGTATGCCCGACTATCTCATCAATGATCAGTATCACAGGTGTCATGTATGTTTCGGCTAGATTAAAGGCCCTGATCGTCTGTTCGAACGTCTCCTGGGCCGAAGATGCAGTGAGAACAATGATGCTGTGATCGCCATGGGTACCCCACCGAGCCTGCTGGACGTCCGCTTGAGCGGGGTGGGTCGGCATTCCCGTGCTCGGTCCTCCCCGCTGGACGTTCACCACGACACACGGCACCTCGGCCATACAGGCATAACCGATATTCTCCTGCTTGAGGCTGAAGCCGGGACCGGATGTGGCTGTCATGCTCTTGACGCCGGTGAGTGACGCCCCGATGATTGCACCCATCGCAGCGATCTCGTCCTCCATCTGAATGAATTTGCCACCCACTGCGGGAAGTTTTCGGGCGAGAAGCTCTGCTATCTCTGACGAGGGAGTGATGGGGTACCCGGCGTAAAAACGGCAACCGGCTGCGATAGCGCCCTCGGAGCAGGCGTGATTGCCCTGCATCATAACTATCTTTCCGGAACGCTTATTCGGCAAGATGACGATCTCCCTGGAAAGGGAAGAACAAGGATCAAGTTTTAAACATCCGCCTCGGCTGTATCGCTTGCCGGAGAGGAGAAAAAAATAAGGACTTGGTAAAGTCCTCAATCGACGGTAATGGCGAAATCGGGGCAACGAAGTTCACAGAGCATGCACCTGTTACAGTCATCCAGGCGGGCTACCTTGACCTTGCCCCCCTCCATCTCGAGCACATTTTTCGGACAGAAGGTAACGCAGATTTCGCACCCCTTGCACCATTCGACATTGACCGTGATGACCGCCGGCTTCTTTACAGCCGACTGTTCCTCGGCCATTCCTTCAATCTCCCGACTCCGACGAATCCTCTGAAATACTTTAAACTACATAACTTACACTGCACAACCAGGGTCGTAAATCGGGTACAATATAAACGAGAGCCGAGACAGAAGCAAGGCTTTTTAATTACTATAGTAAACTTTTTTCAAAATAACTGATAAGATATTCTCCTATCATGGCCCTGGATTACTAACTTGAACAATCGCAATAAGTTATTAATCTTGACGTTTCGCGAATCGATAGTCTATCGAGATCCCGAGCCACTTTACGTTCCGCAACCTTTTCCATCGTCCCCACCCCCCTCGCCTCGGGTCTACTGAAGCAGATACCTCTCTAAGAACAATACCAACGCATAGGAATAGTAATCCCGATTGGTCTTCTTCCGGAAACCGTGGCCCTCGTCCTTTGCGAGCAGGTACCAGACCTCGCTTTTGTTCTTCCTGATTGCTTCGACGATCTGCTCGGATTCCCCCACGGGAACCCGGGGATCGTTCAATCCCTGCACGATGAGCATCGGTTTCGTTATCTTATGCGCGTTGGTGAGGGGGGAGATCTCGGTCAGGAATGTTCTCATCTCTGGATCGCGCTCATCACCGTACTCCACCCTGCGGAGATCTCTCCTGTACTCCTTGGTATTTTCGAGAAATGTGACGAAGTTGCTTATCCCGACGAGATCGATTCCGGCCCTGAGCCTGTCGTTGTAATGCGTCATCGATGCGAGGACCATGTATCCACCGTAAGAGCCACCGATAACCGCCACCCGAGAAGCATCGAACTCGGGCTGCTTCTCGATCCAGTCGAGAAGTTTCCCGATATCGCGGACCGACTCCTCCCGTTTATACCCGTTATCCAGCTTTATGTAGCTTTTCCCATAACCGGATGAGCCACGGACGTTCGGAGCGATAACAGCGATTCCGAGCTCGTTCACGGTGTACTGTGTGCTCGCAGAGAAGTACGGACGCTCCTGACCCTCTGGACCACCGTGAATATCGATGAGGACCGGATATGGCGCTTCGACTCCTTTCGGCTTGTAATAGAATGCCGGAAGCATGCGTGGCCTCTTGCCCACCTTATCGAACGTCTCATAATGGATGAGTTCAGGGACAACGAATGAATCGGTTTCCAGCCCCCCAACCTCGCTGTACGTCCAGCGTTCGAGAGAGTAATCGTCGATATTCAGTACGAACACATCTCCCGGTGTCTGAGGGGTGTTGAGAACGAATGCGAGCCGTCTTCCATCAGGGTTGAATTCCAGGCCGTATATCTGTCCAACCGGAATTCCCGGGACCTGTTCGTATTTCAGAGAACCTGTATCGAGGATGTACAATTTTCCGATTCCATCCTCATTCACTGTGAAGGCAAGCTTATCTCCTTGATCTGAAATCTCCAGATTGCCGACATCCCAGGGAATCTCCTCGGTGATGATGCGCTCTTTTGACGTGAAAAATATCCCCTCACCGTGCTTGGCCCAGACAGCGCCACCATAGGCTATCTTCTCTTTCGATGGACGAAACTGAGTAAGCTCCCTTGTCTTCACATCAAATAGGTATGGGTACGATTCATTGGCAGAAACGTATCTCACGAGAATTAACCGGGCATCATCGGGCGACCATTCCCCGGGATACCAGAAACCTCCCTCCGTGACCACGGGCTCTGATTCTTCGGGTCTCTCAATATCAGTAATGTATAAATCCCAATCCCTGCCGTTCCGCTTGGTACTGAAAAAGATGAATCTGTCTCCCTTATTCGACCACAGCATCGCACCGTTACGAGATGTGCCGTCGGTGAGCATCTTGTATGTGCCGGTGTCGAGATCGAAGTGTAAGATCTGGTAAAACTCACTACCTCCGACATCCTTCGTAAAGAGGAAACAACGCCTATTGGGATCAGGACAGAACGATGCCCCCCTGACCGGTTCTGAGAAAAATGTAACCTGCCTTCTCGTTGCACCCGCCTTTTCCACGTAGTGTATCTGGGAGGTTTCACCGAAACGGGTGGAGATATAGATTCCCTTTCCCTCAGCATCCCAACTCCGCAGGCTCGCCGACCTCGTATTCCGATACTGAAGCATCCGATCAATAATTCGCTGTGGAAACTCGGGTATCCCCTCGATGACGAGATTGCCGATCTCTCGCCTCTCAACTTCGCCGGAACAAACAAGAGATGCAATCAGAAGAACGGGCAAGATGGTTACGAGCAAAACGACTCTCTTCATCGATAACCTCCTTTTGATGAATGAGGTAAAAGCTTCTAACGAATTCCATGAAAACTTCTTACCAATGCCATGAATATTTCCTATCTCAGCCATGAAAGTGCAGATTATACTCCATTACTCTTCCGCTTGAAATGATTAATTGATTCACTTTAATTGTTTCACCTTTTTCTCATTAATACGGTTTGAAATGATTAATCCATTCACCTTCTTCTATGTAATTTGACTCTATATGATTAATTGATTCACCATCTCCTCATTCATACGGTCCAAAAAAATAGCACCGGCGCCGGTACAGAATTATCCCTCGAACCGCGCAAGTGCTTAAAATTCAATCAAATGGAGCTGGTGGACGGATTTGAACCGACGACCTACGCATTACGAGTGCGTTGCTCTACCAGCTGAGCTACACCAGCTCCGTCATGTATATTAATAATATTACCTTGAGAGGTCTTTTCAATGATTTTTTCATTGAGTAAGAGGTCACAGGAGATCGTTGCGGGCGACTTCCCATTTCAACTCCTGTGTCGTGATGACATCCCCCTCCGGCACGGTCTCATACAATACTGTCGGTCGCAGCTCTTGTTGAAACATCTTCCGTCCGGCGAAAAATGATAATCCCACAGCGATGACAACGATAGCAGTAGCCACATAGAGTGGTATCGGCCTCTTCCAGAACCCGACCGAGCTCCTGCTGTCAAATGTGTGGATGAATCGGGATAATACCGATCGTTTCACCTTGGAGCTCGGGTCGCTTCGGTACCGCTTCAAAACATGCTCAATATCAATGTTTTCGTTCATTGTATCTCCCTCCGAGAGATGAGTACCCCTACTTTTTCCCTCAATATTCTCACTGCATGATGCATGCGACTCCTCGCCGTTCCTTCAGGTATTCCGAGCACCTCCGCTATCTCACCGTATGGCATTCCAGACCCGATCCTGAGAGACACTACTTCCCGCATATGATCGGGGAGATGAGTAACCAACCGGATCAATGTTACTTCAATGATCTCTTCCGACCAGTCTCCGATCGGGTCCTGATCACTCGAGATACTGTCGAGCTCGCGTGGATCGACCGAAATAACTTTCGACCGCCGGCGAATGTGATTCCGTCCCACATTGAGCGCGATGGTATAGAGCCAATGGGGAAACGGATGACTGGGAACGTATGAGGTAAGGCTGTCAATAACCCTGAAAAACACCTCTTGAGTCAGATCATCCAGTATATCTCGATCCGGTCCGGCGTAAGAGGCGAGCGCTCTCGCAATTCCCGAAGCGTGCCGGTCGTAGATCTCCTCGAAAGCGGAAGAATCACCGTCTTTCGCGAGGAGGGCCAGTTCGGTATCACTCAAACCTTTTAGTCTGTGTCTCACTTTTTCTGTAACGACCTTATTACGTATAATATAAGGGTCATGTCATGGAAAGTGGCGATATCTGATGCCTTACTGAGTAGTTTTTGTTTTGTATCAAGATTTATTTCATCATCTTTTACCAAATCTATCATACAAATGACATAATTCCGCATGAAGTGAGAGTGACTCGGATATAAATCCCAGGCAAAGTTCCAATCGGTCGCCGAGTCCATCCGATACGTTTCAAAAAATAAACGCGCTGATTCCTCAGCGGTAAGCCCATCTTTCGAAGAACGGTTGTTTATTCCTTCTGTAGTCAGCTGAGGGGAAAATCCAAGATCATCGAAGCTGACCGAGGTAGCAAAGTACATCGGAACCTTACCCTCATCCACCATTCTTTTGAGAAGTGTCGTCGATAGTGACTGGTTCTTATCCGGTTTTATGTTACCCCGTGGTCTTATAGAAGGGTAACGCTTGAAGAGAGCTCCAGCAAACTCTTCCCCGTTCAAGAGGTGATGGTTGATGACGATAACGTCATTCCTGAAGTTCATGCCCGCCTGCAGAGCGAGCGGAGGGAACGTATCGTTATCACCGTTGGTAATGAGAACAGCGCCGTGAGGGAGTGCCACCAGCATATTGTAGGCGTGATCCTGGAGCGGACGTGAGATGATTCTCTGGTCGAACATTGTTTTGAATACTTCCTCAGACTTTTTCAACTCACCACGCATCAAGTAAATGGCGGCGAGCGTTATCATCCCATCCTCGTGATAAGGGGCAACTTCCCTGCATCGCGTAAGGAGCTCGAGTGCATCATCCATCTCACCTTGACTTTTAGCCAGTATCTTTGCCAGAAAGGCGAGCGCTTTCGGATTATCAGGATCAATCTCAACGGCTCGTTCTCCCGCCACCCGTGCTGCTTCCTTTTCGCCGCTGTAATAGTAGGCCATCCCGAGGTTGAACAAGGCCTCTGCCGATTCACCATGTTTCTCTATATATGTTTTCCATTCTTTTGCCAGGGTAACATATGAAGCTTTGTCCAGCTGCCTTTCTGTAAGCTTGGGAACAGATTGGGGTTGAGCCAGTGCCATCGTCGCAGGATATAAAATAATTATCAGACATATGACGACGATACTTCTTGCGTAATGAATCATGATCATTACTCCTTTCTGTGCGGTTTTCGCAGCATCCCTTCATTAAAGAGAACACACAAAGAGAAAAAATGTTCACGGTAATCTGGATAAGGAGAGGACAAATGCGGATAAAAGTTGATAAATCAGTATGCGGTAATCATACTGTCACCCTTGCACCAAGTTTCGAGGCTAAAAGTAGTTATCAGGATTATCTCTTGATCTTCGCCTGAAGGTCGTCCACCTTCCCGATAGGTTTGCCGATACTGTAAAAATCCCAGGTTAAGAAGTCAAAAAAGAAAGGCTTGAGTTTTTGGGGATTGGGCATGCCTTTTTTATCGAGTATCGATTCATCGGCCTTCACATCCACGATTTCCCCGATGAACATCGTGTGGCGACCCAACTCAACAATTCGAGCAACCTTGCACTCTAGTATCAGAGGAAACTCCTTGAGATAGGGAGCGTTTACTAATTCGCTTCGAACAGGAGTCAAGCCAGTAATTGCAAGCTTGTCCATGTCTCTTCCCGACACCGTTCCGAAGAAGGCAGACTCGGGGGCATACTGCTCCGAAGGAATGTTTACCGTAAAAGCCGCGTTTGCCACGATATTGCCAAACGTGTATGTCACCTTCCTGAGCGATACCGCGACACAGGGAGGTTTGGAGCAGCTTATCCCCGCCCAGGAAGCGGTCATCATGTTCGGTTTGCCCTCAGCATCGTAAGATCCAATCACCCATACCGGGGTAAGGGATGCAATCGTTTTCGCTCCCAGTGATTTCTTTTTTCCGCTCGCTGCCTTTTCTTCGGCGCAAAACGCTACTGAGCTAAACAGTGAAAGTACCACAAGGACTACTACCATTATGCGTAAACGATTCATGTCTCACTTCCTTTCTGGGTCGGAAACCCATCTACGAACAGTTTCCTAGCCTGAGTTTCAGGCTCCTCACGAATTAATTGCATCTCCCGCAGTCTCAGCTCCAATGATGGTGAAAGCAGTATAGAATAGTCCCTCATTGTTTGCAATACCTCTCTCAAAGCATATTCAGGGTTTAGCTACCTGACAATGAATTTTTAATGTTTTTGGTGGATTGGATATTGATCCTCAGTGGATTTTGGGAATTAAAGTTGTATTACTTAAGGGCTTCTTCTCTCTTTGCATAGAAGTCGCGGGAGAAGCCAACCGAGGAGAAAACCTCTGAATCGATCTTCGGTTTCCCGTGAACGATAAAGCTGGCCATGTTCCGTCCGACGCCTGGGCCGAGCATGAAGCCCTGCCCGCACATCCCCACAGCGAGGTAGAATCCTTCGACCTCTGCGACATGATCGAGGATGATGATACCGTCAGGCGTCATCGGATAGAGTCCCCGCCATACCCTGCGAATGAGTATGTTCTTCAAGCGGGGGATGAGATCGATGAGCCGGCGAGCGATGACAGGCATGAATTCCGAGGTGCAGGATCTGTTCGTACCGAGGATGGGCACGATCGGTGTGTAACAGAAGATCACCTGCCCCCTGTCGTTTTGACCGAAGTAGAAGTTCTTCGTTTTCCCCTCCGGTCCAGGGCGGATATCGACGATGAGGGGATCGAAGAAGCGTTCCATCGGTGCGGAGATTCCTCCCTCATGGCTATCCGGGACGACGGGGATATCGATGCCGGCCATGAGACCGATATCCCTCGCCGCAGCCCCGGCGGCATTGACGACGACTTTGGACAGATACCGCCCCTTCGGAGTTTTCACTCCTTTTATCTTATGTTTGTCGATGATGAGACCCGTTACCGGTTCACTGAAGAGGTACTCGCAGCCCCGATCCTTGCTCTCCTTCCAGAAGGCGGCTGCCGCCTGGAGAGGTGAGACCTGTCCGTCACCGGGAGAAAACGTGCCGCCCCGCAGCCCCTTCTCGTTGATACCGGGGATGAGCTCTTCTATTCTCTCCGGACCTACCCAGTCTATGTCGAGTCCGTAGCTTTTTTGTGTCGGAAGAATGCTCTTCAATACCCTTTCTTCCTCTTTTCGGTAGACGGGGAAGCAATACCCTCCCATGATCCAGCCGATATCTGTCCCGTGTCTCTCCTTCCAGGTCGAGAAGATCTCGAGGCTCTCCAGACAGATCGTGATCTTTGCGGGATCGGAGTGTGTGGCCCTCGCGCCACCAATTGCAGACTTATTCTGACCCTGGCCGGGAGATGCTTCACTGTCAAGAACGAGAACCCTCCACCCCTCCAGGGTCAGAAAGTACGCGATGGGAAGGCCGACGCTCCCTGCACCGATGACGATCGCATCGTACGTCTTAATCTTCACGTTCCTCACCACCGTCTGTTCCCGCGAACACCGAAAGCGGTACCTCGGCTACAAAGGGCCTGTTCGTGGGGAGCGTTACTTGGGAGAGGTCTATGCCCTCCTCCCGATACAGCCGCAGGATGAGTTCCGTACAGGTCTTCCCTCCGCAGGCACCCATTCCTGTCCGGATGGTGGCCTTGAGAATATTCATATCAACCACGCCAGCCCTGATCTCGGTACGGACCTCTCCGGCGGTGATTCGTTCGCACCTGCACACGATCGTGTCATCGGGGATCGGCTCACCGGTCCATTCCACGGGTACACCCTCCTCGAGTTCGAGGACGAGGAAACCGGCCACCTTGAACGCATCATCTTTCGGAACCTCGATCGAAACGAGCTTTCGTTGATCGGGGAACGGTGAGGTGCGGTAGGCGACAATCCTCCCCTCTCCCACCTGGTTCCCTTCCATATCGACCGTTTTCACCGTTCTCCCCTCAGCGAGGTCCCTGTCATCGAGCTCGTACGGAAGAATGAGGAGGGAGGTCCTCTGTTCCTCATCGTAGTCCGGCTTGATGAGGTTGACTGCAAGGCCGGGGCAGATGGCAACGCACCGACCGCAAGCGATGCAATCGCCTTCAAAGATGGGAAATCCCATCACCGAATCCTCGGGGATCTTGATCGACTGGCGGGGGCATGAATCGGTGCACGGATCGCACGGTATCTCTTCAACGCAGCGGATGATCGGGTAGTATGTGATATCGTGCTTCCGCGACTCGAAGGGGATCGTCTCTCCCGGCTTACTCCT
>SMTZ1_10007092_pt1 | contig 14652 bp, 13 predicted proteins | sample DeeMarSWOR136_30_FD_25667 | JGI IMG/M metagenome (IMG submission 25667) | reverse complement strand
TAATCGGTGACTTCACAGGGCTTATCGGCGACCCCTCAGGAAGGTCAACCACACGTCCACCCATGACTCGAGAGGAAATCAACAAAAACGCCGAGACGTACAAGATTCAGATATTCAAGATTCTCGACCCAAAGAAAACCATCATTGATTTCAACTCCCGGTGGCTGGGAAAGCTGACGAGTTTCGATATCATCAACCTGACCGCCAAATACACGGTGGCCCGCATCCTTGAGAGGGATGACTTTTCCAACCGTCTGAAAAATGGCCAACCCATATCCACTCATGAACTCCTCTACCCGCTCATGCAGGCCTACGATTCTGTGGCTCTGGAAGCGGACGTGGAGCTCGGCGGGACCGACCAGAAATTCAATCTCCTCGTCGGCCGTGAGATTCAAAGAGAATTCAACCAGGAACCTCAGGTGGTCATGACCATGCCTCTGCTGGAAGGCCTGGACGGTGTGGAAAAGATGAGTAAAACACTCGACAACTTCGTGGGTATCACAGAACCTCCGGGAGAGATCTTCGGGAAAATCATGTCCACCTCTGACCCGCTGATGTTCCGCTACTTCGAACTCCTCACCGATGAATCCCTCTCCCAGACCGAAAAATGGAGAAAAGAGGCCAAGGAAGGCAAAGTCAATCCCAAAGACCTCAAATCCAGGTTGGCCCGGTCAATCGTGGCTGATTTCTGGGGAAACCAGGAGGCTGAGAAAGCGGCAGAGGAATTCGAGAGAGTGTTCAAAAACAAAGAAATCCCATCAGAGATCGAAGTGATTGAGGTCAAAGCCACGGAGATTCATCTCATCGATTTAATGGTCAACCAGAACATTTTTCCCTCCCGAGGTGAAGCCAAAAGAATCATCCGTCAGGGAGGGGTCTATCTCGACGGACAAAGAATAGAAGATATCGGCCTAAAAATAGACCTGAGAAAAAATGCAGAGCGCGTGTTAAAAATCGGTAAAAAAAATTTCTACAAAATCAAACTCAAGACATAAATCCCGAAGAAAAGGGAAAAACCCAAACAAAAACTGGAGAAGAAAATTCTAGATGGAATTCCATGGTTAAAGACACGTCAGATATTCGTCAGTCTGCAGCTTTGACAATGGAGGGCTGAATAAGACAGGTGTCATGACGAGAGGACAATCCATACTCATTTATTCTTAAATAAACCGGTCTATTCATGGTACGTATTTTGCAGCACAAAGAGACATGAGACTCAAATCATTCATCACCGCAGCTCTCATAGTCTTCTTTCCTTTAACATCCTTCGCATCCCCAAAAAAAGAAATCATCCTGGGCTTTGGCTTGGGATACTCAGGGTCCTTCGACGCCACCCTGCAAGAATGGGAATACGATTATACTGAGCACGACGAGATGTATTTCAAGGAAAGAGGGAAAATGAAAAACAACTTGAGCGTTTATGCCCAATATTTCTTCTCCAAAAGATTCGGGCTGGAATTGGAGTTCAGGCAGCAAAATGGTAGTTATTTCTCTCATCTGGAATGGTTTGGCCGGTGGCTCAATAACATCACTTACGTAGCAATCAACCATATCGAAGAACCATACAGGGAAGACTGGAGCGTGTCTTCTATTACACTGTGCTTTATCTATGCCTACAGGCAGTACACTGGGCAAAAACTCTATCCCTATTTATCCGTTGGACTCGGATTTCACTTTCTCAACGCAGATCAGGAACTGGTGTTCAACAGATGGAAATTGGGTCCCGAAAAATCAGGGGAGTGCGTGAAGCTCGGAGTGGGATTGAGATACCGATTCACCTCAAAGCTCACACTCAACCTCAAAATCTTCGGAGAATCCCTCCTGCGCAGTCGTTACTACCAAGGCATAACGTATGTCGGTCATGACCAATTCAACTTCGATATTTATATGGAAACAAATGAAGTCGTCAGGTCCTGGCACAGGGATTTAACAGCACGCACATTCACTCACGGTGGAATCAACCTCAGCCTGGAATTCAGGTTGTGATCCAGTCGAGTTACATATGTTCTTTTATTCCGGAGGGAAAAACTTCGGCGGCCGACCGAAAATTTCTTCATACATCCCGGGATAGGCACCCTTTCCTCCGAGAAGAAGGCAAGTCAGAGGCATCTTCTCCCGGGCCAACCTGGACATCTCTCCCGTAATATCCCGAATATCCCACTGGGCCGTCGCATCCTCCCTCAGCCTCGCGATATGGTACAGCTCCCGGGCATTGACTTTAAGCAGCACTCTTTTTCGGTGGGCATTGGTCAGCACATACTCCGCTCCAACATCCATTTTCTTCTTCAGACGAGAGTAAACACTGTTTGTCTCTTCTATGGTATCCATGAATTCCCCTTTTGCTCCGACCTCTTCCACAGAAGGCGGAACGGTCACTCCCAATTCAGGATTGTAGTCCTGGGCTGTCAGAGTGGCCATACGGTGACGCTTGAGCTGAGCAAAGCATGACGCAGAAACAACCAGATCAAAGGTGAGGTCTACGTATTCGAACTCGCGATGAGGAAAATCAAAAAACTCCATGTGTTTGAACGCCAGTTCCAGGAGTTCCTTCTTCTCCTCTGGCTTAAGACGCTTTGCTTTTTGGAAACATTCCTCATAAGGCAGGAAAGAAGATGTGTGCAGAAAAGAAGCGACCAGCCTGGTATCCGCTTCAGGAGTATAATCGACAAGAGAAACCGGGGAGCTTCTCTTTGCCGAAGGTCCCAGTAAGGCCCGGGCTTTTTCCTCGACCTCTCCGTAGGTTTTCGCGTCAAAATCATTGGCCTCGGTGAAGAGGATGATGGAGGGTGCCACTTCTTTGGCCAGGGCGTAAATCCTTTGATTGAACTCTTTTAATTCAGCAAGCTCCTTCGAGGCAAACCGGCGGATCATGAACTCCAGATTCCGGGCATTGACTGTCATGCCGAGCTGGCCTTCAGTGGCCAAACTCGACACATACCGCGCATCCTCCTTGGCCCAGCCTTCCAGGAGAGAACGTTTTTTGGGGTCTGCGGCCATCTTCTCGTGCTTTTTAAAGAAATAGGGCTTCAATTTTTTTAAGAGTTTATGGTAAGCGGTGTTCTGGGATTTGATTGTTTTGACAAAGACGTCCTTTTGCCCAGACTTCTCAATCTCTTCAGGGATAACAAAATCATCCGTCAATGTGATGTAGCGCTGCGATTTTTCCGTGTAGGAGCAGAGGCGGAACTTTTCTATTTCTTCGATGACCAACCGGCTCACTCCGATGATGTCAAAATTAAAAACAGCATGCTCCGCCACTGAATGATGCCCCATCTTGAAAATGATATTCCGGTTGGACTTCCGGGCTCTTTCCACTTCTTTCCTGGCGGCTGCCCGGAGCTCGTTCACTGGGCGGGGATCTCTCGATATCCGGGCGTAAGAAGCCGAAAGTGTCTCGGGAGTCACATCTTCTCTGGATGGAGCTTTTTTCCTAAGGTCAGCAATGACTTCACTATCCACATTGTAGCCGGCGAGGATGACTTTCATTGTCTCTGAGTACAATAAAAAGAACCGAAAAAAATGTCAAATCCGATACAATGAATTAACATTTACTCTTTTCATTTCTGAGCATCCTTATTACAATAGGATGTTCACGAAGAGCGGAAAACATCAGAGAGAAACCCGAATCCGAGAATCCTCTGTTCAACTCTTCGAGCATAGCACCAAAAGAAAAATTTACGTGACTTGACAGATATCCGAATAAGTCACTTCAAGGAGACAAAAATGTTAGATGTTTCAACAGCCCCAACCAAGGAACTTCTCGCCATGGCGGTCAAAGCGGAGATTGATGCGAGTCAAACCTATTCTGACATAGCCAACAACCTGTCCAATCCATTACTCAGGGAAAAGTTCCAGTGGTTGGCCTTTGAGGAAAACAAACATAAAGAAATTCTGGAAAAGCTTTTCGCCACCATGAATCCAGGAGAAGAAATTCCCATCCCTGACACAGTGGATGAAGATTTGCTCCCATCCATCCATCTCACTCCCTCTTCCTCGCTGGTGGAAACCCTCTACCAGGCAATGGAATCAGAAAAATCCGCAGAAAATTTTTACACCGAGCTCGCCCGGAAAGTGGAAGAGACTCAGAAAAAGATTCTTGAGTACCTGAGCAAGGTCGAGCACAGCCACTACATGATGCTCAAGAGTGAATACACTCTTGCCCAGGAATTTGAGGATTATGGAGAAAAGGACATCGACAAAGTCATAACATAGATCAGCCCTTCATCACTCCCACAGGAATAACCTTGGCCACGAGTTTCCCTATCCCCACTTTATGGGAAACTTTGACGACCTCATCCACATCCTTATAGGCCTGGGAGGCTTCCTCAGCCACTCCTTTCCAGCTAGTGGATTTGAGCTCGATCCCTCGACTCTCCAGGTCTTGTTTTATTTGTTCTCCCCTGAACCGGCGGATAGCTTCATGTCTGGACATCACTCTTCCTGCGCCGTGGGCCGTGGAACCGAAACTCAACTGTTCCGCCTCCCTTGTCCCCACGAGGATATACGAAGCTGTACCCATGCTTCCTGGGATGATAATCGGCTGGCCCACAGAACGGTAGACTTCGGGAATCTCTTCCCGGCCGGGGCCAAAACTCCTCGTTGCCCCTTTGCGGTGAACGCACACATCTTTGAGCCGTCCGTCAATGGTGTGTCTCTCGATCTTTGCCACGTTGTGGCAGACATCATAGACCTGGTCTATTCCTTCTGCGCTTCCCATGACCTTTTTGAAAACATTCCGGACCCAGTGGGCAATCATCTGGCGGTTGGCAAACGCATAATTGACTGCCGCGCTCATTGATTTGTAATACTGCTGGCCCAATGGGGAACGGACAGGCGCATTGATCAGCTCTCTATCGGGCAATCCCCGGCTCCCGATTTTATTCTCCATCAACCGGATATAATCAGAAGCCACCTGATGGCCCAGTCCCCGGCTGCCGCAGTGTATCATGACCAGAATCTGTCCCACTGAGTGGATGCCGAAAACGCCGGCGATATCTCCATCGAAAATCTCTGAAACCTTCTGGATTTCCAGGAAATGATTCCCGGCACCCAGTGTCCCCAACTGAGGGATGCCTCTCTCTATGGCGCGAGGGGAGAGATGACTGGGATCAGCTTCTCTCATCCTCCCATTTTCTTCGGTGCGTTTTAAATCCTCCCTTCGGCCATACCCGTTCTCCACAGCCCATTCCGCTCCTTTGGCACAGACTTCCAAGAGGACGTTCCGGTTCAGGCGGGTGATCCCTCCTTTGCCCACTCCGGCTGGGACCTCTCTGAAGATTTCGGCTAATAGCTGCTTCCGCTTTTCATGCACATCTTTTTCGGTGTATTCTGTCTTCAACAACCGCACACCGCAGTTGATATCGTAGCCCACTCCTCCAGGAGATATGATTCCTTGATCCAGATCAAAGGCCGCCACTCCGCCGATCGGGAAGCCGTATCCTTGATGGGCATCGGGCATGACATAGGCCGTCTTCTGGATTCCGGTCAGGCAGGCCACGTTCCTGGCCTGCTGAAGAGTCCGGTCCCGCTTCACGCCTTCGAGAAGCTTTGAAGATGTGTAGATAACCGTCGGGACCTTCATCTCTCCGGTTTTGGGAATTTCCCAGGTGTAATCGTTTATTTTTTTTAAGTCCATCCGGGCACCTCACATATCGACCACAACCTGGACCATGAAACGGTCATTGCTTTCGATTTCCATTTCATTATAGGTTATGGCCTTCACATCGCCATAGATCTTATATTTGTCAGTAAAATTATCACCCTTGAAGAGAGCTTTCAACGTATACCTGCTTTTTTTTTGCTCGATTTTGATACTATCAGGAAAACCCAGAAGAAACGACCGCGAATCCAATAAATAGATGATTTCCTCCAGAAAGCTGCAGAGCAGCTGCATGAGATCCTTTCCTTCTATCTCAACTGGATGTTTAACATTCTGTTCAATCTCTTCCCAATCCCACATCAAAGAGGCCGTCGCCAGAGCGGCATTGCAAAAGGCATCCTCGAGAGTTTTTCCAAAGGCCTGGAATTTGGCATCGGCCGTGTGCTCAAGAAACCTGTACCTTTCCATCCCTAATTCTTCCCGGTCTTTCCTTTTGAGGACATCATGAGCTGGCGCACGACCCGACTCTGAAGGTCTTTTAACCGCGGAGAAAGCTCCACCGGGTACTCGCCTTCACCATCTTTTATGTTTTTATATTTCTCATCCAGACGGAAAAACTCATCCAGGAAAAGCTCCCGAATACGAGTCAAAGGAGGCCGCTTCACCGTGGTTTTTCCTTTTTTCATCACTCTTTTAAGTAAAGGTTCCGCTTCGTTGAAATCGTCATCCCGCAAACCTATGATATCTTTCCTCAGTTTATCCTTTGACGTCTTGAAACGGAATACCTGTTTTTCCGAAGCCAGGGTTTCTTTTCCCGAGCTGAGCTTGAGCACAGGACGGCCTGCGTACTGAACCAGCTTGTAGGCCATATCAAAGTAAGGTGCGTCAGCGGAGACACCCATTTTCGTCCCCACTCCAAAGGAGTCCACATCCCCACCCCGGCTCAGCACGTCCTGAATCTTGTACTCGTCAAAGCCACCGCTGGCAAAAATCGTGGCCTCCTCGAGTCCCGCCTTTTTAAGGATCTGCCGGGTGCCTTTACTCAAACGGGCGATATCGCCACTGTCCAGCCGAACTCCTTTGAGCTTTTTCCCTTCCCTGCTCATCCCCTGTCCCACTTGAGCCGCGATCCTGGTCCCGGACAGGGTATCGTATGTATCCACGAGCAAAACAGCATTCTCAGGAAAAGTTCGGGCAAATGCACGGAAAGCATCCATCTCGTTTTCGAAGCTCTGTATGAAGGAATGGGCCATGGTACCGAATACTGGAATCCCGTATATCTTTCCTGCAAGAACATTACTCGTCCCGGTGAAACCTCCGATGGTGCTTGCCCGGGCCACCTTCATCCCCGCGTCCGTTCCATGAGTCCGGCGAAGGGAAAAATCCACTAATTCACGCGGCCAGGAAGCATGAACGCAGCGGGACGCTTTCGTGGCGATCATCACCTGAAGATGAATCGCATTGATGACGAACGTCTCGATGATCTGAGCCTCGATCAAAGAGGCTGTGACCTCCAGGAGAGGCTCATTCACAAAAAAAAGCCGGCCTTCGGGAATTGCATAAACATCGCCTCTGAAGCGGAAATTTCCAAGGTAGGTGAGAAAATCCGGTTTGAAGAGCCCTGTTTTCTCCAAATATTCGAGTTCTTCGGGAGTGAAGCTTAAGTTCTCGAGATATTCGAGCACATCGGCCAACCCGGCAGCGACGAAATACCGTCGGGCAGGAGGATAATCGCGGATGAAAAGGCTGAATGTGGCTGGCTCGAACATCTGGTTCTCAAAAAAGCTGGCCGCCATGGTCAGCTCATACAGGTCTGTGAACAATGCCGATCCGCTTATTTTTCCCATCCTTCCATTCTTGAAGATCTATCTGAGATCCAGACTGACTTAAAATCTTCCGCTTATCTGGCTTCCGCAGAAAGGGCAGGCGGAATCTTGAATTTTGAAATCCGAAACGTGGAATCCATCTCTCCGGATGAGGGTGTTTCCACAGGAGGGACATTGGGTGCTTTCTGACTCCCCGTAAACATTCCCGATATAAACGTAGCGAAGCCCTTCCTCCTCTCCTAGAGAACGAGCCTTATGCAAGACTTCGATCGGAGTGGCCGGAGTGTCGGTGAATTCATAATCGGGATGGAACCGGCTGAGATGCCAGGGAATATCCGGGTCTGTCTTAGCTATGAAACGGGCTATGCGTCTCAGTTCCTCTGTGCTGGCATTCTGGCCTGGGATCACGAGTGTGGTCACCTCCACCCAGATATCCAATTTTTTCATGAGTTGGATCGAATCCAGAACAGGCTGGAGGTGTCCTTGACATATGTCTTTATAGAATTCCTCCCGGAAAGATTTCAAATCCACATTGCAGGCATTTAAGTACGGACGAAAAGTCTCCAGAGCCTCAGCTGTCATGAAGCCGTTGGTGACGAAAACATTGGCTAACCCCCTTTCAGAGGCCAGCCTGGCCGTGTCATAGGCATACTCGTAGAAGATCGTGGGCTCGGTATACGTGTAGGAAATGCTGCGGCAGTTGTATTTCTCGGCCGCAGACACCACATCCTCCGGAAGAAGCGTGTGACCGGATAATCCGCTGTCTTTCCTTTTGTTGACCTGGGAGATCGACCAGTTCTGACAGAACGGACAGCGGAAGTTGCATCCAATGGTCGCGATGGAAAAAGAGGTTGTGCCGGGTAAAAAATGATAAAGAGGTTTTTTTTCAATCGGGTCAACATGAGCCGCGATGACTTCCCCATAGACATGGGTATAGAGCTTTCCTTCCTTGTTTTGCCGGACACCACAAATTCCGTATTTTGAGTCTGCTATCTGGCACCTGTGACCACAGAGAAAACAGGACACCTTCTGTTCAGGAAGTGTTCGGTAGAGCATGGCTTCTTTAATCATCTGGACTATTGATCTCTTTTCAACTCGCCTTCAGCATAAAACTCGCTTGCTGAAGGGCAGAGGCGCTTCAGCTGGCATCCCGGACAGCGCGGCTTCCGTGCGGGGCAGACTGCGCGGCCGTGGAGGACGAGCATGTAATTGAAATCGATCCAGTCCTTTTTAGGAACGATCGCCATGAGATCCTGTTCAATTTTATCCGGGGCATTCTCCTTGCTCAATCCCAATCTTTGAGACAGACGTTTGACGTGAGTGTCAACGGCGATGCCTTCTGCCTTTTTAAAAGCACTGGAGAGGACGATATTGGCCGTCTTCCGGGCGACTCCGGGAAGGGTCAGGAGGTCTTCCATGTTATCCGGCACCGCACCGTCAAAATCCTCAACGATTTTTTTGGAAGCGCCGACAATACTCTTTGCTTTATTCCTGAAAAAACCAGTCGATCTGATCTCTTCCTCCAGGATTTTTTGATCCACAGAAGCGAAATCCCGGGGAGTCCGGTATTTGCGAAAAAGTGATGGAGTCACCTGATTGACTCTTTCATCGGTGCACTGCGCAGATAAGATAGTGGCCACAAGAATCTGAAGAGGAGACTCAAACCGGAGTGCTGTCCGGCTTCTGGGGTAAGCCTTGTATAACTGAGCAATGATTTCATCGATTCTCTGTTTGGCGCTTCTCATCTTCTTTCCTTACTCAAAAGGGGCACATCCCTGAATGGCATCCTCCCGTATACTCGGGTTCAGCCGTGATAAAATCGAGAACATCTTCCCGTTCATCACCGATCCTTGAGTCAAAAGACAGCACCTGATTCTTCTTGGTGTCATAACGGTATATCGTGATCCCTTTGCATTTCAACTCATGGGCCATCAGATAAATCCTGCGCACATCCTCCACGGTGGAATCAAAAGGCAAGTTTATGGTCTTGGAAACAGAATTATCAGTGTATTTTTGAAAAGCAGCCTGAATCGCCAAGTGGTGTTTGGGGGGAACATCAAAAGCGGTGATAAAGACTTTTCTTATATCCAAGGGGAGCCGCTTGACATCACGAATCGAGCCCACTTTTCCGACCTCTGCCAGGAGTTCTTTTGAATACAGGCTCCTCATTCTGAGTTCTTCTTCAAAAAGAGAGTGTATCTCATAGAGCTTTCTCCCGGATAAAACATTGCGCACAAAGCTGAGAGCAAAGAGAGGCTCGATGCCGCTTGAACAGCCCGCAATGATGCTAATGGTTCCGGTTGGAGCCACTGTATTCACTGTGGCATGGCGCATCCTCATGTTCTTCTTCGGATAGATGGACTCTTTGTTGTTGGGGAAAACCCCTCTCTCTCGAGCCAAAGCTTGGGATGCCTTCCAGGAAGCACCCCGAAAAAACTTCATGACCTTCAACGCCATCCGGACCGCACTCTCCTCATTATACGGTATACCCAATTTGATGAGCATATCCGCAAAGCCCATCACACCCAGGCCAATCTTGCGGTTGGCAAATGTCATCTCCCGAATCTGAGGGAGAGGATAAGTGTTGACTTCGATCACATCATCTAAAAAGCGCACTCCCCACTCGATGGCTTCTTCCAATCTTTCCCATTCCAAGGAACCGTTTCGCACGAACTTCGACAGGTTGATCGACGCCAGGTTGCAGCTCTCATCGGCAAGAAGGGGAATCTCCCCACATGGATTCGTGGCCTCAATTCGACCTAATCGGGGAGTTGGATTCCGTCGGTTGATCTCGTCGAGAAAAATCAGCCCCGGGTCTCCCGTGCGCCAGGCTGAGTAGACTATCAAGTCAAACAGGACTCTGGCTTTAACGGATTTGACTACCTTTTTTGTCCGGGGATTGATCAGGTCAAAGTTTCTGTTTCTTCTCACGGCTTCTATAAACCCATCGGTCACACCCACAGAAAGGTTAAAATTCGAAAAAGCCCCTTCTTCTATCTTGGCTTCAATGAAATCAACGATATCCGGATGGTCGCACCGCAGGATGCCCATGTTGGCTCCTCGCCTTCTCCCTCCCTGGACAATGACTCCTGTGGCTTGGTTAAAAATGCTCATGAAGGAAACAGGGCCGGAGGCTTCCCCCTTAGTGGAGGAAACCAGGTCTCCTTTAGGCCTCAAACGAGAAAAGTTAAAACCTGTTCCTCCACCGGTCTGATGAATCCTAGCCATATTCTTCAAGGCTCCAAAGATTCCTTCCATGGAATCCTCGACCGGCAGTACAAAACAGGCTGAAAGTTGACCGAGAGAAGTTCCGGCATTCATGAGCGTGGGCGAATTGGGTAAAAATTCAAAATTGGTCATCATCCGGAAAAACTTCTCTTCGACCTCTTCTTTTTTTCGCTTTGATTTGAAATTCGTTTCTCCCTCGCTTATGCTCCGGGCAATCCGGCGGAAAAGTCCTCTGGGCGTCTCTATAACGTTCTTCTCGTCATCCTTTAACAGATAGCGTTTTTTGAGGACAAGCAGAGTATTCAGGGGAAGTTTGAGGTCATCCCTGACACCGTAGATGACCTTGACCTGCCTGATGTCTTTGTGTTCTTCACGGTAGAGGATGTAGCTTCGGGCAACAGACCTGAAGCCTTCCTGCATTAGCACCTCTTCCACAATATCCTGGATCTCTTCCACAGAAGGGATTTTGTCTTTGAAGACCGATGCCACCTTCTCCAGCACTTTATCTGTAGAAACTTCTGCTGTATGAGTGGCCTTCTTTTCATCGGCGAGAGCTTCGAGAGCCGCAGAAACTTCTGCTGTATGAGTGGCCTTCTTTTCATCGGCGAGAGCTTCGAGAGCCGCTCGGAAGATGGCTGTTTCTATTTTTTGCTTATCAAAGCCAACCAGAGAATTATCTCTTTTCCGGATCTTTTTCGGTAAACGCGCACCTTTTTTCATTCTTCCTTATACTCCTAGCTCGGAACGGAGTTGGATGAACCGGAGAATGTCGCTCCGGCAAATGACGCCAGCTATCCTTTCTCCTTCCATTACCGGTACTTGATGGATGTCTTTGGAGGTGATACTCGCGAGAATCTTTCTTCCATCTGCATCAGGACTCACCGCTTCGAGTTTTTCCTTGGGAGTCATGATGTCTCCAACCCGAATCGTTGACCAGTTCTCTTTCGGCGTAGCTTTCACATCCTCAAGACAGACAATTCCTTTGAGGTTCCCCTTCTCTGCAACAAGAAAAACCCTTTCTTTCTTCTTGAGAATATAATCATCCACCAGGCTTTGGACAGGCAGGTCGGCAGTCACCGCCTCAAAGTCTTTGGACATCAGCTCTTCAGCCCGAACTCCTTTGAGCAGCGATTCGACCATCACCTGGTGATAACCTCGAACAGCCGCGCTGTGGAGAAACCAGCCGATGAAAATCAGCCAGAGTCCCACGAGGTTCGCCCTGAAAATCTGGAGGATTCCGATGAAAATCAGAAAAAAGGCGAATCCCTGCCCTGTGAGGGAGGCAACCCGCGTGGCTTTTCTCAAGTTTCCGGTCACCTTCCAGATGATGGCCCTCAGGACTCTTCCCCCGTCCATCGGAAAGCCAGGGAGAAGGTTAAAGATAGCCAGTAATAAGTTGATATAGGAAAGATAACTCACCAGTGCTCCGATGGGCTCGCTCATGCCTTTCAACACTAATGACAGGATAAAAAAGATTAACGCAAGAGCCAGACTGGCTAAGGGACCGACAAGAGCCATAGTGAATTCGCGCCACGGCTTTTTCGGTTCTTCGGAGATCTGGGCCACTCCTCCAAAAAGAAAGAGGGTGATGTTGCGAACCCTTTCACCCTGGCTCATGGCCACTAGGGAGTGAGCCAGCTCGTGGACCAGGACCGAGGCAAAAATGAGAAGACTGGTGATCGTCCCGATGAGCCAAAAGAGACCCTGTGACCAATCAGCCCAGCTGAACAGGATGAATATCACCAGCCAGCTTGAGTCGATGTTGATAGCTATTCCAAAAATCCTTCCGATACGCCAAGAGTGTTTCATCCTACTCTCTCCTTAAAAAAATAAAATCGCCTGAATATGCCTCCTAGGGCTTGAGCAGGGACACGAAACGAACGAAGTTCCTACTTCTTACTTTTTGATTATATAAAAAGCTGAGCCAATGCAAAAGAAGGAAAACCTGGCTTTGTTCTTTTCATTCCTCTACGAGTTGTCTTCCATTCTGGAGTGAAACTCTTGCGACACGATTCTTCTAAGGTCCGACATGTACCATTTCCTGGCCAAAGTGAAAATCCTCAACATCATAATAGTCTGGAAATTTCTCAAGAAGATCGATCTCAGATTTGATCATGAAATAATGACTCCTCTCGACTCGGCTGAGGTATCTTAATACTTTCTGACTTTGCTCGTCCTCTATCTTCTCACTCCCTTTTTTATAGAAATCTTCACTTGCTTTTTCAGCTCGAAGGGCTGCTTCGAAAAGGTCTAAAACAGTAGCCTTATCGTTAAAAGAAGCCTTGATGGGAGGAAGTAAGGATCTTTCAGGAATTTTGAGTACTTTGTCCGGGAATCTCTGCGAAAAAAGCCTCTCCAGAGTTTTCCTGTGTTTCTCTTCCTCGAAAATCAAAAACTTGAGTTTTTCTCGCAAAAGTTCATTCTTCACTTTCTCGTGCAACTTGGAGTAGAAACCAGCGGCATCGACTTCAGAGCGGACAGCTGCAGCCAGGATTTCATATGGTTCTAATTTTGAGTCTAAATTCATATCATCCTCTTTCTTATGGTCTTATGGGGACGTTCCCCAAGGTACCACCTCTGACTCCTAAATTATTATAGTTCATCAGAGGTGGTACCTTGGGGAACGTCCCCTAAATTCTAAATTTTAAAATCTTGAAAATTTTTCCTTGGGAGAGCCACACAGTGGACAATTGTCAGGAGCTTCCCCTTCTACAGTGAATCCACACACCTGGCAGACATGAATAGGCGCAAACTCCATATCCTGTCCATTATCCACGGCCTGCTTGGCTTTCTTGTACAGTTCAGCATGAACCTTTTCCGCTTCCAAGGCCCACTTGGTCACCGTTTCAGCTCCCTTTTCCTGTTCTTCTTCAGCCTCCTGAGATGATTGGCCGCATGAACCTGCTCGGCAAAGCTGTTGGCCCTGAAGAGCCTGGCAACATTCGGAAGATCTTCCTTTTCTGCCTTATCCGCGAAAGCCATATACTTCATATGAGCCTGGCTTTCTCCTGCAAAGGCATCCTTTAGGTTTCCTTCTGTCTCCTTTTTCATTTTTACCTCCTTAAAGTGAGACCATTTTTTCAATCGAACTTCTTGCCCTCTGGCTGATTTCCAGAGGAACTTCAACTTTATATACTATATCCTCCAGAGACCGCAGCACTTTCTTCAAATTCGTTTTTTTCATGTTTGAACAGAATGACCGGTCTCTGGCGGGATAAAAATTCTTGGTTGGGTTTTCTTTTTTTATTCGGTAGATTATGCCTATCTCTGTGCCGATAATGATATCTTTCTTGGCCGTGATCCGGGATTCCTTCACCATCCCTCCTGTGGAAAGAACCTTATCCGCCATATCAATGACTTCTGGCCGACATTCCGGATGAACCCACACTTCTGCCTCAGGATAAAGCCTTTTTTTCTCCCTGACATCTCTCACAAGAATATTGTTGTGAACATAGCAGTAGCCATCCCAAGGAATGATCTTCTTTTGAGTATGGCGGGCGGCATAAGCCGCCAGGTTCTTGTCCGGAGCAAAAAGAATTTCATCCCCTCCGATGGAATTCACAACATTGACAGCATTTGCAGATGTGCAGCAGACATCGCACTCGGCCTTGACTGCTGCGGAGGTGTTCACATAGCAGACGACTTTACTTCCCGGATAATTCCGCTTCCATTCTCGAAGTTCTTCCGCAGTAATCATATCCGCCATCGGACAGCCGGCATTAATCTCGGGCATCAAGACTGTCTTTTCCGGAGCCAAGATCGCAGCCGTTTCAGCCATGAAGTGAACGCCGCAGAAGACGATGACTTCTTCCTTCACCTTCGCAGCCTGCTGGCTCAAGCCGAGAGAATCTCCTATATAATCAGCGATATCCTGGACGTCACCGACCTGGTAATTGTGAGCGAGAATGACGGCGTCCCTTTCTTTTTTTAATTTTCTAATCTTATCCTTTATTTCTGCTTTATTCATTTTTCTCCCTGATTCTCCATTTTCAGCATGGT
>SMTZ1_10004101_pt1 | contig 14653 bp, 18 predicted proteins | sample DeeMarSWOR136_30_FD_25667 | JGI IMG/M metagenome (IMG submission 25667) | reverse complement strand
ACCATATTTATGTATTAGGTGTTCCACTAGATGCCGGGCATGCGCAGTATGGGTCGCAGCTCCGATGCAGCAGGCTAGGAGTACTATACGCGACTGCTGGGCTGCCATATTGAGTCCACAGGCTCCCCTTTTGTCTCCAGTTAGGTCGCATTTGCCGAATGTACAGAGGCAGCAGACGTCACAGAAGGGCAGATAGAACGGCTTGTAACGTTGAAGGAGCTTTATGTCCCACTCCCTCAAAGTTGTTATTCCCGGAAAAGGTGTCGGTCCCATGGGTTCAGCCCACTTCTCTTCAACAATTCTGCCTATTGAAAGTTCCAGATTTTTAATAAGTCCAACATTAGTCTTCAATTCATCTATCTTCACATGTACGCCTTTCCTACTCAATCATGAACACAACCAAAGATTTTGAAGATGTAACATTAGCGGGAGTGTAGTTTTTAAGTTTTTCTAGAAATATATTCTAGATGTTATGTAATTCATTTTCCAGTAAATTTAGGTTAAGAATAACTCAACAAGCTGAAGACCGCGTATGATTTACGGCTTGATATAACCGGCTTTCTCCATCAAACTTTTCACAGAAACGTAAGCAGGGGAATTTGAAGATAGGTTCAGCAGAGATTTACCAGCAAGAACGTATTCTTCAACTTTTTTGTCATAAGCTATCTTTCCCAGATATTCCAGTTGTGTAGTCTTTCTAGCTTGGTTCTCTAATCTTTCTGGAAATCTAAAACCACCGATTACATAAAAATTTCTAAAGTCTATCTTCACTTCTTTGGCTACACGATGCGCACGTTTAACATGATGAAAAGATTTTTTGGAAGGACCAATCACATCGAAGATGTCGTCAACTCTTGCCGTAATTCTACGGTTTAAGTGTTCCAAACCCGCTGGAGAATCTATAAGCATATACTTGTAGTTTTTCGTTAGCGAACCCAACGCTCCCTTCAAGGCTGCATCTGGCAGACAATAGCACCCTTCAACCCATTTTGTTCCCACAGCGATGAAATCGAACCAGTCGCCTTCATACATACCTTTCGCCCAGATCTTGCTTTCAATTCGTTCAGTGGGTGGAACACCAACGGTGGTTCCACCTTCCTCCAAGAAAGTTTCCACAAGTAAATCTGAAATTGTCTTCTTCTCAACCGCCTCCAGGTCTATACCCACCATCTCGCCGAGGTTTTGGTCCGGGTCAACGTCAACCAGAAGCATGGGAGTGTCTCCAATTTCAATGAAGTATTTAGTCATCAAAGCAACAAAGCTTGTTTTTCCAGTACCTCCACGACCCATTGTGACAAGTGTTTTCATGTTTTTTCATCTCCTCTGCTCGTTTTGTTCCAAGCTTGTTAGTTACCCTCTATGATGAGCTTTTCGCTAAGATTTCTTATGGCACGTACAGCAACTGATTTCTCATATTTAAGGGGAGTTTCTCCACGCATTTCTGCTTCTACAACGTTTTGATCGAAGGGCACAAAATCTAGGACTGCTAAACCATTTTTTTCAGTAAATCCCCTAACAGCCTCTGTTTGGATGCTGCTTCCTATCTTGTTTCCAACCAAAAAGACTTGTTTAATACCAGCATTTGCGGCTAGGTCATGAATATGTTTGGCAGTTTCAAGAGATTTCATATTCGCGTCTGCAACAACCAGCATGATATCAACATGCTGAGCTGTTCCTCTGCCCAAATGCTCAACACCGGCTTCCATGTCCAGGATAACAACTTCATTTCGTTCTACCACTAAATGTCGGAGCAAAGCGCGTATAACAGCGTTTGCTGGACAAGTGCATCCTGAACCCACTGACTGTACAGTCCCCATGACGATTAAGTTGACACCGAAAGGGGTCCTCACCGAAAAGTTACGGAGGACATCGTCAACTGTAAAGGAGAGACGGTAAACACCCGGATATTCTGTGCTCGTCTTAGACTCGATTAACTCTTTGTTTTTTGATATGGGCATTATTTTTCGTGTTTCATCTAGCGGTAAGCCTAAAGTCAAAGCAAGATTTGGCGAAGGATCAGCATCAATAGCGATTGTTTTCAGCTCTTTGCTTGCGAAGGAGCATGCGATACCTCCAGCGATTAGGGTTTTACCCACACCACCCTTACCGGAAACTGCAATTTTCACCTTGTTCTCCCTCTACTCAAAGTTTTTCTATGCAGATAGCCACACAACTGTCTATTTACGCTTTCTGGAATGCGTGAGTTCTTATAGGAATAAGTCCTTTTCCTTCGATCTTATCAGGTCAGTTGCTTTTGCACTTTCGGATTTCGGATAGCCATATCCGCGGATTATGGCTGCAGGAATCCCTTCGTCTGCTTGTCCTATCACTAGTTCAGCGGCCGAAGCGAGTTCATCAGCAATCGCCGTGTTTTTGACTCTTAAAACATACCCGAACAAGTCTTTTTCTCCTCTTCTGTTTCTAAGCGGCTTTATACCAGCAACCCCTATTGCCACGTTTATTTCACCTTCCCGTAGCGGGCGACCATGTGTGTCAGAAATAACAAGGGCAACATTGCAGCCTGTTAACCTCATTATTTCCCGCTTGATCTTCTCGGCAGAGTTGTCAGAGTCCTCTGGCAGCAAAGCCACGTTCCTTTCTCCTGGAACGTTTGATTTGTCAACACCGGAATTAGCACATACAAATCCATGTTTGGTTTCTGTTATGAGCTTTCCGTCACCCATCCGTTTGATACTTTTTGACTCGCGGAGAACAACCTCAACTAGAGCTGGATCTTTCTTGTACTGCTCAGCTATGTTTTTTGCAAATTGAGATGGCACAACTTCATCAAGGTTTACAACTTTTCCTTCAGCACGTGAAACAATAACATGCGTTACGACGAGTATGTCCCCATTTTGGATTGGAGTGTTCTGCTTTTCAGCAGCGTTGCAAATAAGCTCAGGTAGGTTGTCTCCTGTCTTTATGATTGGCAAACCTTCAATTCCGATTATCCGGACGTCATTCAAAAGAAGCGACTTCCCTTTTGTCTACTGATACGGAATTGGTTTTTATTTTTTCCGAAATGTAATCATTGTTGTTGTAGTGGCAAGACCACTTATTTTTCGTAATTTGTGATAAATAAACAAGGTCAACTCTTCAATCGAGTCGGTTTCCGTTTTCACTACTATGTCGTATTCTCCGTATACAGATGCAACCTCCTTTACAAACTTCAGTTTCTTTATCTTGTTGACAAGTTCGCCGCGTTTAGAATGTTCTGTTCTTATAAGGGTGTATGCGGAAACTACCATGGTTATTCCTCGTTTATTGTTGAAGTAGCGGTCTGAAAGATATCATGACATGAAAGGCTAAAACTCGCAACAAGTCTCGTTGGGTAACTATTCCGATAAGCTTTCCTTTCTCAACCACAAGCAGACGCCGTACATTGTTCTTTTCCATAACCCTTATCGCATTAATTATCGGCATGCTCCCATTGACGGTTATCAGGGGTTTGCTCATGATTTCCTTCATCTTTACCTTGGATGCATCCAAACCTTTCGCTACTACTCTTTGAAGTATGTCCCTCTCGGTTGTTATACCCACAGGGGCACCTTTATCCGTAACCACAATGCATCCTATGCACTTTTCACTCATAATTTTGGCTACTTCATGAACAGAACCGTCTTTATCAATGGCTATGACGGGTTTTGTCATCACATTTTTTACTATTGAAGGAGGTTCTTTTCCTTCTATCAGAAATCTTTCCCCCTCATATCAGACTTCCCATGCGGAATTTCCATTGTAATGAGTGTTGTTGAGCCGTCTACCCCCTTTATTGTTCTTATGGTGTCAAAGATAAAGGAGTCTAACGTTTCTAATGTCTCTACTCTTGCCTTGATGAGCATGTCGTATTCCCCGTAAAGTGTTTCAACAATCTTTACTTGAGTAAGCTTTTTGACGCTATGCAACACGTTTCTATCCATGCCCGGTTTGATTCTCAGTAGAACGTAAGCAGTGATCATTTCTCCTATTCTCCATCATTTTTTAAAGTTTGGAAATATTTCTGTAGCTATCATGTTAATTGATTTTCGCATGTTCGGACCTATTGGTGAACCAGCAACTATCTGATTGACTCCAACTTTCATAAGCTTATCGATTTTCTCTATGCAGTTTTCGGGAGTACCGCAAATCGAAAAAGCCTCAACCATGTCATTATCGACGTGGGAAAAGGCTTCTTTCCACTGACCATGCACTATAGCATCTCGAATCTTGCTTGCAAGCTCTACTGAAATTCCATGGCGGCCCAATATGATTTCTGGAGACCCAGCGACTATGTAGGCCACAACAGGAATTACGGCTTTTAATGCTTTGCCATAACTTGATGCTATTGAGAAGGATGTGTAGGCACTAATACTCAAGTCTTCCAACTTTTTGTCTGTCTTCTCCACACCTTCGCGAACAAATTTCATGGCATTCTCAACATCTCTCGGATGGGAAGCGTTTATTAAAACACCATCTCCTATTTCAGCCGCCAGCGCTAACATTTTTGGTCCTTGCGCACCTATGAAAACAGGAATGGGATTAGCTATCTTAAAGTTCATTTTTGCCCCTGAAACCTTGAAGATTTTACCTTGCATTTCCAATTTTCGTCCGGAAGTAGTTTCGCGGATAATATGCACCGATTCTCGTATTGTGGCCAACGGTTTCTTTAGGTTTATGTTAACCATTTGCAAAGTGGTTTTGTCTCCGACTCCAAGTCCGCAGACAACCCGGTGTGGTGCTATTTCGTTAAGTGTAGCTACGCCTTGGGCAGTGACCACTGGATGGACTAGGTAGGGATTTGTGACACCTGGACCGAATTTGATTCTTTCAGTGTACGCCGATACGATAGCCAAGGAAACATACACGTTTCTGTTGTTGAAGTGGTCCGTAATCCATAGGTAATCGAATCCGATTTTTTCCGCTTGAATTGCGTAGAAAGTGGTCTTCCAATAAAGGTCTCTGGGAACAAACTCTATTCCAAACTCAACCATACAGAATACTTCCTTTACTTCTAAAGTGTAAGATTGCTCTTTCTTTAAAAATCTTACAAAAAGAAAAAGGAAATTAGCAGCTTTACCCTTTCTTACAGTGTTTCTTTTAGCATCACTACGATTTCTGAAAGCCCTAACTCTTCCATTAAACTGATCGTTTTATCTGGTTCCAGAATCATAGAAGCCTCAAGAAGGCGGTGTAATCCAACTTCAGTTGCAAGTTGATCTCTTTGCCAATAGTAGAGAATCGTCTTTGCAAGGTCGCTTGGCATTTTCCTCGCATTTTGGGAATTTAGAGTAACGTCTACTAGCTTTTCGGACGCCACATTCCACAAAGACGCGGGAATTTTCCGTGCGATTTTCTCCAGAGCCATATTCAAACACCTTAAAACAGTGTCTACTTTTATTATACTACGTCATCGGGAAATAAGCTTTGCTATAACGAAATTCGTCACAACAATGTTTCAGAAGGTAATAGAAATAGTCTGTAGCGCCATAGATTTTTCAGAAAGTGAACAAATAGTCAAAGCATTATCGACGATTGTGCTATACACTTTTGCCCAATTTTAATGAATAAAGATACGAAACATGTATAAATAAGATATGAAATTACCTAGTTTCAGTGTAATGGTGACGAAAATTGACGTTTATTGATATGCTTGACATGAAGATTATAAAAGCGCTTCAAACAGATTCTAGAAAGCCCATAGTTAGGCTGGCCAGAGAAGTCGAAGCAAATGAAGCCACGGTCAGAAGGCGAATAAGTAAACTTCTGAAAGAGGGAATCATTGAAAGGTTCACGGTTGTTTTAGACTATCACAAATTAGGACGCGTCATAAAGGCCTTCATTGGTTTGAGGGTTCAGCCTGCCAAACTCAGAGAAATCGTTGACCATCTTTCAAAGCATCCGGACATTCAAGTATTGTATAGAACAAGCGGAGACACTGATATCTTTGCCGAAGTTATTTTTGAAAGAATGGAAGACCTTAACGAGTTTCTTGAAGAGGAGTTGGGGCTTGAAGGAATCTTAGGAACAATTGTTACGATCGTGATAGGGCCTTACAAGAGATGCCCATGGACAGGGCTCTAGAGCTTACGGCTACTCCTTTTTCTTTTTAGCTATGAGCACATTCATGTTTGGAATTTTTGACGGATACCTATCAAATGGAACAGCAAACATTCCCTCAAAATAGCCTTGCAAATAAGGTACTGGAACCGGGCAAAATTCCGCTTTTATCTCCTTTCGAAGCTTTGAAAATTTTCCCCAACCCATGATTTCAAGCTCTCTTAACACAACAGGCCAGTTCTGCGGGTCTGTAAGATTTACATCTCGGAAAAACGGATTTGTAAGCTTCCTTTTGAGGGCGCTTGCTTTTGCAGCGGTGAAGATTTCGCGGTTTGATAGTCCGTGGAATAGGTCGCCGAGCATCCAAGTATCCATGAGGAGAACTCTGCCTCCGCCCATGCGGTAGGTGTGGGGGAGCCAATCGTGCATTGCAAGCCTTTTATAAAACTCTAATGCGGTGCTTAAGGCTTCTTCCTTACTTTTTATGAAACGCGATTTTTCAAGAAAAGTCAGATATTTGTAAAGATCGTCAGAGATTGTTATGACCACTTCTTTCAACTCTATTGCCTCCCGTGCACCTCAAATCATTCCAAAAGTTTTAAGCTTAAACTTATAGGTTACTCTCTTTCTATAAGTGATTACCCATGAGTTTCAATAAAGCAAGCTTTGAAGATTCTTTGGCGAAAAGTGTTATTGCGGCTGAAAAATGCATTGGTTGTGGCACTTGCGTAATCGTGTGCCCCTTCAATTGTCTAGAGTATGTTGAAGGAAAACCGAGTTTGGTAAAAGAATGTAAAGTCTGCGGCATTTGCCCACAGGTCTGTCCTCAGTATGATTGGTCATGGTCTAAGTTAGAGAATTTTGTATTTGGCAGACAGAGAAGAGCTGAGGAAGAATTCGGGGTCTATTGCCGACTCCTTGTGGCTCGAGCAATTGATGATAGAATACTAGAGGCTTGTCAGGATGGAGGTGTCGTTACAGCACTTTTGCTGTTTGCTTTAGAGAACGAGCTCATTGACAGCGCAGTCGTCTCCGGAATCAGCCGAGAAAAACCTCTATATCCAATTCCAAAGTTGGCCATAACCCCCCAAGAGATCTTAGAATGCGCCGGGACAAGGTATTCTTATTCGCCAAACATTCTAGCCCTAGATGAGGCAATCAAACAGAAAAAGACAAGCATAGCATTTGTTGGTACACCATGCCAAATTCGTGCAATCAGAAAAATGCAAATGCTCGGCTTGAAAAAGTACACTAAAACTGTAAAGTTTTTAATCGGGCTCATGTGCTCAGAATGTTTCACCTACGAGGGACTTATAGAGAAACAAATCCATAAAACATTAGGTCTTAGCCTAAATGACGTAAGAAAAATGAACATCAAGAGAAAAATACTGGTTAAAACAAAATCTGAAGTCAGAACTGTTCCTCTCGCGGAAGCAAAGCAATATGCCCGAAAAAGCTGCAGATTCTGTGATGATTTCAGCTCTGAACTCGCAGACATTTCAACAGGAGGTTTAGGTTTGGACGGATGGACGTTCACAATTGTCCGCACAGAAAAAGGCGAAGAACTACTCTCTGGTGCTGAGAGAGCAGGAGTTATCAAAACCAAAGATTCAAACGAAGAGCCGAACGCCCTGCGTTTGTTACATAAACTTTCAAAAAAGAAAAGACAAAGTTCAGGCTCTCAATGAGCAGGAAAAGCCTTATAAACAAACTGTAATAGAGCCCGTCTGGATTCAGATGAAGATAAACACCACAACTTTGGCTGGGACAGCAACTCTTGCTGCTTTGGTTGTTGTTTTTGATTATACAATGAAATATTCGGGCTTAAAGATAGCTTTCCCATGGCTTCCATTCCTCAAATTTGATTTCACCGGAATTCCCATCGTTTTATCTCTCCTTCTCTTTGGTCTGATTCCTGCAACTTTTACCTCCATTATCGCTTCCGTTGCTATTCTTGCACGTAGCGGACAAGTTGTTAGCTCTTCAATGAAGGGGTTTGCAGAGTTTTCAACGATTCTAGGGATGGCTGTAGGGTTAAGATTGCTTAAAAGATTCAGGATGGTCAGTTCTTTTGCGTTTGGCATAACATCGAGAGCCTTAACTATGATATTTGTGGATTTAGCGTTGATTTATGCAGGAATCATATCGCTTCCCGCATCTTATTCAGATGTTCCGATTATGACAGCTTTGCTGTTTGGAGCGTTTAATGCCATTCAAGGGGTCTTGAGCATTATTGGAGGGTATTCTATCTATGAAGCAGTTGAAAGACGCGCTCCTTCTTTAGTGAAAAATGATTAGCGACAAAATCCATCGGTTTTTAAAACGGTTGTAGCTATATTTCGCGGATTTCGCACTGAAGTTTCTTAATGATTTCTTCAGCCTTTGCCGGTTCAGTCTTTAACGTGTAAAGTCTCCTTGCCGTGCGAAGCTTCAATTTCACAATGTCCTTTAATCTTTTCACAGCGCAGTATTCCGCATGTGCACTTATTTCAACGAATTTTTCAGTGGCAAAGATTTCCGAAGGCATATAACCATCACGGTTCAATGCTTTCTTCGTTACATACTCATGTTTTTATCTGTTTTGGTGGGCCGGGCCGGATTTGAACCGGCGACCTTCTGCACGTCAAGCAGATGTCCTAACCACGCTAGACTACCGGCCCATCGTATGCTTTATGGATATTACATCTGCAAAATAGTTTTTGGTTCACTGCCAATTTATCTCTTACCTAGATTTTACGTTTTCGGATAAAGATTTAGGACAAAGAGAGCTAGAAATAGCTGAGAAGCCGGGATGGCAGAGCGAGGGCTCTAATGTTTTTGGGGTTAGTTGACTAAGATTTTTTATTTAAGATAGTTGCTAAAGATAGAGAAAGGAATGCCTAAAGCATGAAAAGATCGTCCGAGTTTTACTCAGAAATAGGTCGGAAAGGCGCTGAGGCTTTTTGGAATCGGTTTCATAATGATCCTGAATTTCGTGAAAGAATGCGCAATTCTTGGAAAGGGCATAAGGTTAACTACAAGATGATTGTTGAAGCGGCTAGGCTTGGGAGTAAAGCTCTTAAGCGACGTTACAATTCCGACAAAGAATTCAAGCAAATGATTGACAAAAAGCTTGCTATAAGCAGGTCGAAAGGTGGGAGCGTTTCTCTAAAGAATTTAGGTGAAGATGGCTTCAAGAAACGACTTGAGAGAATGAAGAATGAGCTTGTGAAGTATAAGTATAGCGATGAATTTGGCAACAAGTTTAGAAGCTTATTGGAACTTAAAGTGGCAAATTTCCTTTCGTCAAACAACGTCGTATATTCTGTTGAGCCTAGGTTTGAATGTGGTTATCATGCTTATTATCCTGATTTCCTAATTCAAGGGATGAAAACCAAAATAATTGAAGTAATGGGCATAGGCACAGAAAAATATTGGAAAAATGCAGCACGGAAAATAGGCTTATTACTTAATGATTATCCTCAATTAAGAATTGCGGTAATAACTTCATTTTCTAAAATGGCAGAAAGATACTTAGGTGAAACGCCTAAGGTAAACATTTTAAGATGGAGTGAATTAGATGAGCTTGTCCATTGGTGCCGGGACAATATGCCGGGATAATGGTAAGACGTGTATCTTACATCCCGTAGGCAGAGTGGATAATGCGCAGGCCTTGAGAGCCTGTGGTCCTGTGGGACCGCATGGGTTCGAATCCCATTCCCGGCGCTCTTTTACCAGGAAATTTATATAGTTTTTCCTTTGTTGTCTATGTTGCGCGCGCGCGAGTTTTTTAAGGCGTAAGGGTTTGTCAATACGCAAATTGGACAAAGGCTCTCTGAGAAACCTGTTGGGGTTCTTGGTCGGGCAAGGATATGTTTACAACACGTTGCTTCAGTATTTCGCTGCTCTTTCTGGTTTTTCTGATTATCTGGTGTGGGAAGGAATAATTCAAACAAATTCTGTAATACCTTTCCGGAAAAGGTATCTTAAGCAATATAAGAATCAGCATGGTCCGGAAAGAAAGTTGATTTCTGTCGAGGAGATGGCAAAGCTGACGAATTCAATCTTGGACCCCAGAGACAAAGCAATTCTGACGCTCTTAGCTAAAACTGGTATTCGAAGAGGGGAGCTGATAGGGATAGATGTAGATGAGGTTGATTGGGTTGAGCAGAGCATCCGACTTAAACCGCATCCCAAGAGGAGCAACTGCACGGTATTCTTTGACGATGAAACTGACAGCGTGTTGAGGAGATGGATGAAAGCACGACAAAACTACCATATTGAAAAGGAGTGCAAGGCGTTGTTCATAAACGAGCGGGGTGGACGGCTGAAAAGGCATGGAGTCTACCATGCAGTCACGAAACACGCCCAACACGTAGACATTCATAACCCAAGGAGCAAAAAGATGGAAGAACATTTCACACCGCATTGTTGCAGGCACTGGTTCACCACGCACCTAAGGAGAAATGGAATGAGAAGAGAATTCATTAAGGAGCTTAGAGGCGATGCTAGGAATGAAGCAGTAGACATTTATGATCACATTGACAAGAAAGAACTGAAAAGAGCCTACCTGGCGGCTATCCCTGTTCTAGGAATAGTCTAGGGGACTCAAGAAATGATTTCTGATAGCCCGAAGCTATCCTCTTGCTTGTTGATATGAATACTTTTTCTGACCCCAGGTCACACATCGTTATAGCGCACGCGAGCGAATTGATAAAAGATTTTTAAAGACCGCAGTATACGTATTGTCCATGAGGCTTGAGCTTAGAGAACGTGAAATCGCACTGAATCTGCGCGCGCGCGCGCGCTGAGACTTGGCCCTCAACGATCTCTCAGTTTTTTCCGGATTTTTTCCAAAATGCTATTCCAAGCAGATGTTCCATGCATGCTCTCGAATTCTTTACAGCTCATCAAAAAGTCCATGTAGAGCCATCCGTTCTCTACTGCTTTCTCAAGATATTTGAGGGCACCATTGTCTTCTCCAATAGCGGCTTTAGCATAGGCTACGCGGAAGTGGTGCGTGCCCAACTCTTGAGGTAATATCTCACGGAACCATCTCGGCAGTTCTTCCGGTGGTGTCGCAAAGAATTTCTCGTAGCATTCGATGGCTTCTTTGTATCGCTTTGCCCTGAAGTGGGCTTGAGCTGTCTCCTCAAGATGATGAGCCGCGTTAGCGCATGCGTAGTATTGGATGTACTTTCTCTCCAGCTTGAATCCTACTTTCTCGGCAACGCCGATCGAGCCAAAATTGTATTCGTCACAGTGCCAACCAACGTATTGAAAAATGCTTGACAGAGCGTAGTCGACGGTTGCTGCAGCTGTGAGAGTAGCCAGTCCCCGTCTCCTGTAGTCTTCACGCGTGTGTATGCCGATTTCGCAGGCGTTGCCGCTTACACAGTCAGCAATGCTCCAGCTGACCATCCGCTTGTAATGTAACGTGCAGAAGCCGAAGCCTTTCTTCATGAAGGCGGAGGTGGAGCCCCAATTTGTCTTCATCCAACCCGTTACGTGTTCCGGAATCTCCAAATGGGGTGTTCGCAGTAGCTTCTCATCTAAGCGTTGAACCTGAAATCCCTTTGGAACATGATCCAACCAATGGTCTACTTTCAACTCGGTGCAGACGTAGTGTCTGCGCGCCGTTGTCAGTGGAATCCTCCCTTGGAATATGATGGGCATCTTTTCGTTCCATGAATCCGGATGGAAGCCTATTGCAACGTCGGTTTCATCCCTCCTAACAGTGTCTCCGGCGAATATCCTCGCAAATATGAGTTTATTCAATGAGGTGTTGAACTCTTCGTTGTTGTCATATCCTGCTAGGTAGTATCCTTCAACGGTGCACATGAATGCTGTTCTTGGATCCTTGACACTATCCGTGTAGACTCTTCCAGGGCTGGTTCCCTCGATGACAGCACGAGTGATTAGGTTCCACCCTAATTCCTTGAATAATGGCCGAACCTTCTGGTAGTCCCTCTTCTTGAGCTCGTGTATCATCCTATTTTATCCCACAAAAGGACTACAGCCAATTATTTGAATTTAACTGCCAAGATCAAGCTTGCGGTGGGAAGGAAGGAATTAAATTTTAATCCAACCAACCAACTTGGACGGCTAATGGACAACCAACCAACAGGAGGACAACGACGGACGGGGACAAACGGGGACAACCAACGGGGACGGGCGGAACGACCAACGACGGTTAATGGACTACGGGGACAACGGGGAAAGGACAACCAATTATAGGCTTCTAACGGACGGCTAGAAACTGTATACACGATTTGGGATACACCTAATGGTATAGGATGAATATTACTGGAATAGGAAGGAAGGTACCATAAGAAACTACTGTAGATATGTGTATTCGAAATCGACTATACACTCTAAATACGTGAGGGGCCAGAAATACACAAAAAGTTACCCCTCAACAATAAACTTGATGAAAACTACGAGGGATAAGATTGTCACAAAACGCGCGCACTGGAAACTTTTGAACTTAGAAACTTGAGAGCGCGCTTCTCCTCTTTACCATTTCCTCATGAACACAAACTTAGATGTTTTCTACACTCTTATAGCTTATGGAACTAGGTTCTACTGCTTGAGTGCTTTTCTGTATGGTCCCCTAGTTCTCGATCTTGCTTCTTCTCTCTTCCCAGCTTGCTTCTAGATAGCGCGCGCTTTCTTCAGCGCTATATATATGCTTATGAGAAGAATAGTATACTCAAAAGGTGACTGAAAATTGCCGTTATTTGATGTAGAACAACTTGCAATTCTCGCGACAGAATATTGTGTGCCAGTTTCTGAAGGGAAGAAAATAGGAATTGTTGGAAACATTGTTGCCAAACCTTTAATCCAACAACTGTACAAGCATATTCTTCTGAAAGGCGGTCATCCAGTACTGCATTTGAGAGCTAAAGACTTCAATGGCTTAGAGGAATTATTGTTTACATATGGCACTGAAAGACAGATAACATTTGTATCCCCGTTTGTTCGTCTTTTCTACAGTGAAATTGACGCAGTTATCCAGATTTTTGCAGAAACCAACGTGAAAAGGTTGTCTAAGGTACCTCCAACTAAACTGAAGCGACATGCTGCTTCGCAACGAGAAATAGTTGAAATCCGCGCAAAGAGACTCGTGAAACCAGGAGCCTTGGCTATTATACCATATCCAACACAGGCTTTTGCTCAAGAAGCTGAAATGTCACTATTTGAGTATCAAGACTTTGTTGCGAAGGCATGCTTTCTAGACAAGAACGATCCAGTTGAAGAATGGAGAGCCCTTTCAAAAATGCAAGAAAATGCTGTGGAACGACTTAATAAAACTAAAAGTATGCGTTTTGTTGGCGAAGATACAGACCTCAGACTTAATGTAGAAGGTCGAAAGTGGGTCAATTGTGATGGCCATGTAAACATGCCTGACGGTGAAGTCTTCACATGCCCAATTGAAAATTCTGCTCAAGGACAAATCAGATTTACCTATCCTGGAATCTATGCGCAGATGGGCAGAGAAGTGGAAGACGTTACTCTCAGGTTCAAGAATGGCAAAGTTATAAAATCCAAGGCTGAAAAAGGCGAAGACTTTCTCAAAGAAATCATCAAAGCTGACGAAGGAGCAAAAAGAATCGGCGAAATAGCAATTGGCACAAACACCGCAATAGACAAGTTCACAAAGAATATACTCTTTGATGAAAAGATGGGACACTGCATGCACCTTGCCTTGGGATATGCTCCTTTTTCCAAAGAAACTGGTGGCAAAAACAAATCATCTATTCATTGGGATCTTCTCAAAGACATGCGAACTGGAAGAATCTATGCAGACAAGGAACTAATCTACGAGAAAGGTAGATTCATAATCTAACCATTGCGCGCGCTGGCATGGAGAAGAAAATAGCTGCCTTTCTTGCAGATCATACCATCAAATAAATCTGTCTAGTTTGAGCTAGAAAAAAAGGAAATAAGAAGCAATAGAATTCATTTTGTAGTTTGTTGATTATGTTTGGCGCGCGTTTTCTGGATTAATTAGGTTCGCACGCTCAGGAAAATGAGAAAAAAGAAGAGAATCCTTAATAACGCGTATACCGATTTTATCGACTTCAAAAAGAAGAGAAGAAAATGAATCCAAAACCATACATAGTTTGTAAGATATGCGGTATACCTGTCCTGAAAAGCAAGAGAAGAGAGCATCTGAAAAAGGTTCATAAGATTTTAGTCGGTGCTAAAGGTTGGATAGGCAAGTATTTTGACAAACACAGGTGGAAGCACGGCTGGAAAAAGCCTGCAGTAATTGAAATTGATTAGCCTCGAAACGGCCTGACGTAGCTCGGGCGAGACTCAGGGTAGAGGTGCGCGCGCGTCATTTTGCTTTAATGCGAACCGATTTATAGCCCCCCATTATCCTTTAACGGGGGTAAAGTAAGATAGATACAAAAGCGCATAAACAATTGATGAATTGTCATTATTACTTGATAGTTGAACCACTTCTTTTGGAATACCACGATGACGTTAGTGTACACCCTTCCTCTTTTGCAGTAGTTAAGACAAAGTTGAAAGAATACAAAGTCTCTTTTTTCACAAACACCAACCAGCTCTACATGATAAGAATTGACATACCTAATGTAGCAGATAAAGCCCTTCAACAAAAAGAATT
>SMTZ1_10012075_pt1 | contig 14655 bp, 12 predicted proteins | sample DeeMarSWOR136_30_FD_25667 | JGI IMG/M metagenome (IMG submission 25667) | reverse complement strand
CGAGACGTTGATCAGAGTCCTGGTCACTTTCCTGTTGGCGATCGACCAGCCGATCCGGAACCCGGTCATAGCGTACATCTTGGAGACGCCGTTGATCACGATCAGCCGCGAATTGTCGGAGTCGTCCCGGGCGTAATCATAGCAGGAAGTCGGACGGCGGTCGTCGAATATCAGCCGCTGATAGATATCATCCATGATGAGATAAATCTGCTTCTCCTCACAGAATTCGACCATCTCCTTAATGAAATCGACCGTGTAGACTTCACCGGACGGGTTGTTGGGGCTGTTAATAATGATTGCCTTGGTGTAGGAACCGACCACTTCCTTGATGTCTTCCATGCGCGGATGGAAGCGTCCGTCCTCCGGCCTGACAATCACCGGCACCCCGTACAGCATTTTGACGATCTCAGGATAGCTCACCCAGTAAGGGGCCGGGATAATGACCTCGTCCTGGGGATTAAGAATGGTCATCAGGATGTTATAGACCGCCTGTTTAGCCCCCGCGTGGACACAGACGTTCTCCGGCGCGACCGCCTTGCGGTAGAGATCCTCGGTGTACCTGATGATGGCCTTGATCAGGGAAGGGATGCCTTCGGTCGGGGTGTACCGGATGTCGGCCGTCTTGAGCTTGGCGGAAGCTGCTATGACGGCGTCCAGCGGTACCTTGGCTTTTGGCTCACCGGCGCCCAGATGAATGACCGGTTCGCCTTTGTCCCGCAGGCGGGCAGCTTCTTCGTTGAGGCGAAGGGTCGGGGATTCTTTGACCTCTCGGGCCAGTTGACTGATGCTCATGTCTCTATCCTCTCAGCAGGGTCGCGATTGCGGACACGTCAACAATGTCTTGCACCGAGCATCCGCGAGACAGGTCGTTGGCCGGCCTGGCCAGACCCTGAATGATCGGTCCGGTGGCGGTTGCCCCGGCCAGCCGCTCGACCAGTTTGTAGGCGATGTTGCCGGCATCGAGGTCGGGAAAGACCAGTACGTTGGCCTCGCCGCCCAGCGGCGAATCCGGAGCTTTTCTCCTGCCGACTTCGGGAACGATCGCGGCGTCGACTTGAAACTCACCGTCGATTTTCAGATTCGGCTGGAGCTTCCTCACCATTTCCAGGGCCGCCAGAACCTTGTCAATATCCTCATGTTTGGCCGAGCCTTTGGTCGAGAATGACAGCATGGCGACTTTCGGTTCCTCGCCGGTGAGGTACCTCATCGTTTCGGCCGTGGACATGGCGATCGAGGCAAGCTGTTCCACGGTCGGGTTGGGAATGACAGCGCAGTCTCCGAAAGCGAAGACCTTGTCCTTAACGCCACGATATTCCGGGATGGTCATAAGGAACGAACTGGACACGGCCGTGATGCCGGGCTTGAGGCCGATCACCTGGATGGCGGCCCGCAGAACGTCGCCGGTGGTGTTGATCGACCCCGCCACCGAGGCGGCCGCCTTATCGTGGCGCACCAGCATGGCGCCGAAATAGAGCGGCTGAGCGATGGCTTCGCGGGCGGCCTCGTTGGTGATGCCCTTGGCTTTGCGCAATTCCATGAAATCGTCGACGTACGCCTGGTAGTCGGGTGACGACGGCGGGTCGATGACTTCAACCTGTCCCAGGTCCAGACCCTGTTTTGCGGCCAGTTTCTCTATCTCGGACGTCTTGCCCAGCAGGGTGACCGCGCCGATCTTCTCGGAAGTCAGTTTCTTCGCCGCGTCGATCATGCGCGGTTCAGTACCCTCGGGTAACACCACGCGGCGCTTCAGCTTTTTCGCCTTTTCATGTATCTCAGCTACAACACTCATTCCTTCTCCACAGTGCTATTGAGTATGATTCAAACCAGTTGTTTTCTGAGTTCCGCGTCGGAGAGGAAAGCTTCGATGAAGGGGTCCAGATCGCCGTCCATGACGGCCTGAACGTTGGACGTCTCGAACGACGTGCGGTGGTCTTTCACGAGGTTGTAAGGGTGAAAGACGTAAGACCGAATCTGCGAACCCCATTCGATCTTCTTCTTGGCTTTCTCGAACTTCTCCATCTTTTTGGCTTCTTCTTCGCGGCGAAGCTGGTAGAGACGCGCCTTCAGCACCATAAATGCGGCATCCTTGTTCTTGTGCTGACTACGCTCCGACTGGCAGGTGACGACGATCCCGCTGGGCAGGTGGGTCAGGCGGACGGCCGAGGAAGTCTTGTTGACATGCTGGCCTCCGGCGCCCGAGGCTCGGTAAGTGTCCACCCGCACCTCGTCTTCGTTTATCCCGATCTCGACATTGTCCTCGACCACCGGGAAAACGTGGACCGAGGCGAACGAAGTATGCCGCCGGGCATTGGCATCAAAGGGCGATATCCTTACCAGCCGATGTACCCCCGACTCAGCCTGGAGAAAACCGAAGGCATAGTCGCCCTTGATCTCCAGGGTAGCCGACTTGAGACCGGCTTCTTCGCCCGGCTGATAGTCCAAAAGCTCGACCTCGAATTCACGCCGCTCGGCCCAGCGATTGAACATGCGAAAAAGCATGTCGGCCCAGTCCTGGGACTCGGTGCCGCCGGCGCCCGGATGGATGGTCAGGATAGCGTCCCGGTGATCGTCCGGACCCGACAGCATGGCCGCCAGCTCCAACTTGCTCAACTCGCTTTGAATCTGGTCGAGGGAGAGGTCGATTTCCGAGACCTCCGGGGACTCTTCGTCGATGATTTCGATCAGCTCGGCGGCGTCCAGAAGTTCACTCCGCAGCTTCTTGACGGAGGTGACCCACTTGTTGTGACGGGCGATTTCCTTCAGAACCTCCTGCGCCTTCTGATTGTCATCCCAGAATCCGGCCTCTACCGTCCGGGCTTCGAGTTCCGTTACTCTTTTCTGTCGCTGTGCGAGGTCAAAGATACCTCGCTAGTTTATCGAGTCTATTTTTCAGCTGCGGTATCAGGTTTTTCAGTTCAGTCGTAACCACCGATCGCTCTCCTGCTCAAAATCAGGCCGGGAATATATGGTTTTTTCGCGGGGAGGTCAATTCTATTCGGCCGGGAGCCCGGCTGACCGGAAGGCGTAACCGGCTGGCGAGCAAGCCGTTGTTTGAACGGCGGCTATTGACAGAGCGATCGACGGCTGTATTTTGTCCCGATGGCAACCAAGGTACACACCGTGGTGGTCGGTCCGTTCGCAGTAAACTGCTACCTGCTGTGGAATCCGCAGAGTCTGGAGGGGCTGATTATCGACCCCGGCGCCGAGCCGGATGAGATCGTCCAGGAAATCGACCAATTCGAAATAACACCCCGCGCCATTCTGCTTACCCATGGGCACGGGGATCATATCGCCGCCGTGGCCGACCTGAAGAAGATTTATGATGTTCCGCTGTATGTCGGCCGCGGAGAAGAGCCCCTTCTGGCCGATCCCGGCGCTAACATTTCGGCTTTCTTTGACCATCCCATTGTCGCACCGAAAGCCGATCACAGCGTTGGAGACGAGGAAGTGATCCGCGTGGCCGGCATTGATCTGACCGTCCTGGCCACCCCCGGCCATACCTCGGCCGGGGTCAGTTACCTCGAGCAGGAGGCCGGCCGGCTCTTCTGCGGCGATACCCTCTTCGCCGGGTCTATCGGCCGGACTGATCTGGCGGGCGGCGATTTTGAGCAACTCATCATTTCGATTCAGACCAAAATCCTGACCCTTCCGGACAGCGTGATGGTTTATCCCGGTCACGGGCCGCAAACGACGGTGGGAACCGAACGCAGATCCAACCCGTTTCTGATCGGAGGCCATTATGCCTGATCCGGACCGGATTGAACCGCTGCACACGATCGGACTCACCGACTACCATTGTCACTGTGACTATAGTATCGATGCCGAAGGCACGATCGACGAGTACTGCGAGGCCGCTATTCGCCGGGGTTTGGTCGAGATCTGCTTCACGACGCACTGGGACACCAGTCCGCTCGGTGGAAGCCAGGACAACGTTATCAGGGTCAGGGGAGAGGTCAAACCGGCCGTGCCGGACAATCTGGCGCCGTACGTGAATGACGTTGTGCGGGCCGGGGAGAAATACTACCCGCGCGGACTCTCGGTGGTTCTCGGCCTGGAATTCGGCTGGTATCCGAATTGTGAAGAGACGGCGGCAAAGCTCAAAGAGCGGTACAACTTTGACTACTTCCTGTGCGGAATTCACGAGTTGGAGGGGCGCTGCTTTTCGTGCGAACAGTGTTACCCGAAGTGCTTTCCTCATTACGATCTGGAGCAGCTGGTCGACAAGTACGTCGGTGAGATCGTGACTGCGTCGCGCAGCGGCCTGTTCGACTGTATCGCCCATCTGGACTATATCCGCAAGTATGGAACCATGTACTACGGCCCCCGCCTGAACGAGATTCTGCTTGACCGCTTGATAAGTGTCGCCTTCCCGGAGTTGAAGGCTTACGAGACCGCCCTCGAAGTCAACACCTCGGCTATCAGACGGAACTTCGACGACTACTTTCCCAGGGCCGCCATTGTAAACGCGGCCCGGCGGGCCGGGATCAATGTCCGTTACCTCGGTTCGGATGCTCATCGGCCGGACCAGGTGGGGTATGATTTCGATGCTGCGGCAGCGCTGGTCTCGCCGTGGTTTGAAGCCTGGTGCGAAGACTAGGATAGACGACGGATCACGTGGCGTGAACAGGAAACTGACCCGTTCGTTCTACCATCGTCCCACCCTGGATGTAGCCCGCGGACTGTTGGGCAAGACGATTCACTATGCTTCAAAGCAGGGGAACCTCGCGGCCCGGATTGTCGAGGTCGAGGCGTATATCGGCGAAGACGATCCTGCCTGTCACGCGGCGCCGGGACCAACCGCGCGCAACCGGGTGATGTACGGACGGCCGGGATTCAGCTACATATACTTCATCTACGGCATGTACCACTGCTTCAATATCGTGACCGAGCGCAAGGGCTTCCCGGCCGCCGTGCTGCTGAGAGCGGCCGAACCGGTGGACGGCCTGGAAATAATGCGAGCACGTTCGCCTCGAAGCCGACCGGCGACTGTTCTAAGCGGCCCCGGGAAGTTCTGCCGGGCATTTGGGCTGACGACCAGACATTCCGGAGTCGATCTGACGGGGAACATGATCTATCTGAAGGACTGTCCTGGCTCACCGGGAGATATTGCGGTAACGCGGCGGGTCGGTATAAATAGAGGAGCAGACCTGCCGTATCGTTTCTTGCTCGCCGACTCGGCGGCTCTCTCCGGCCCCCGCGCTGCCGGCACCAGGAAGAAATAGAACCGAGTTTTAGCTGTACCCGTCCGTCCGTACCCGGTATAAGAAGTCATAGGCTTTACGTGGGAGTGAGTTAGAAGTGTTTGGACTGGAATTCCTGCAACGAGCAATCCTCTACGGCCCGGTGATTTTGTTCTCACTAACCGTGCATGAGTTCTTTCACGCGTGGACGGCTTATCGTTTTGGTGACTCCACGGCGGCTCGCATGGGTCGGTTGACTCTTAATCCCCTGGCTCATCTCGATCTGTTCGGTACCCTAATGATGGTTCTGTCCGGGTTTCGTCTCGGCTGGGCCAAGCCGGTGCCGGTCAACCCGATGAATCTGCGCAATCCCCGGGTGGCCGACATCTGGATTTCGGCGGCCGGACCGCTGTCAAATCTGGGTATGGCCACGCTCTCCGGGATGTTCTATCGCCTGACCGAAGGCCCCGAAGTTCTCCAGCAGATACTGATTGCCATGGTCGTCATAAACGTGACCCTGGCCTTCTTCAATCTTATCCCCTTGTTTCCGCTGGACGGCTCACACATTCTGAGGAACCTGTTGCCGGCAGAGTATGAAGCGAAGCTCAACAGATTCGATCAATACGCGCCTTTTGTTCTTCTGCTCGTGATAGTAACGGGTCTGTTCTGGCGCATTCTGGGTCCGATTGTGATGGCTGTCTCCACGGTGTTGCTGGGGTGGTGATATGACCGGGCGTGCCGGTAATCCGAAGAGGCTTAGTCGGCGCGGCCGGGTCGCGCGCGCCATGTTTCTGCTCGCGGCAGGGGGAGTAATGTTTGGCTGTCAGGCCGTTCGGCACGAGGCCGGGGCTGCCGCGGAGAGTCGGGAGCACAAAATCACTGCCACAGCCTACTCGTTCAATGCCCGGCTGTGGCGGGACGGCAAGCCGACCTGGGCAAGGGAGCGCTCAAAGGGTGGCTGCGATCGGATTCCATCAAAGTCTATTTTCCTTCAACTGACGAGTACCTGTATGAGTCGTTGGCTGATTTGGCGGCCACCTCGACCTGTCCCCTTCCACTGGCCGGCCTGGATATTCTCCAGCTTCTTTCGACCCTGCCTGATTCCCTGACTTATGGCGCGGACCTGGCGGTTTCATCCGATTACAGCGATGAGAACCGCCCCCGGTTTCGGGTCAGCGCGGCCGACACGGCCTGTCAATGGCTGGTGGAAATCAGATACGACCGGCACGAGTCGAGCTGGCGGGTGCGGCAGTTTGAATTCGACAACGGGCGTGATATCAGACTCCGGGCGGTCCGTGAGCGCCATCGATCCCGCGCCGCCGTGCCGGCGGAGCGCTTCGAGGTTGCTCTGCCGCCAGGGGCGGCGAGAATAATCCCCTGAAAATCAGCAAGTTAGCTTCATTGACAAAGGGGCGGGTGTTGGCGATTTTATCAGTTTGGACTTTCAGTCAGGATGCTCGGTGAACCTGTACGCAAGAACATTCTCGGTCCTCAGGCCGTTCTGGCAGCGGCTGGTCACAGCCTCGAGCTCGGCGGCCCTCTATTCCTTGCTCACCGGTGTGATGCTCTGGATGATCGGGCCACTGCTCATGACTCTTTTTCAGGTCGAGTCGAACCCGCTGGTTCCGACCTCCCCGGTGGAACTGCGTCAAACCGCTACACCCGGCGCCACGGACGGAGAGCCGGTGGCAGCTTCTCAGGACTGGATTTACCGCCTGAAGGATACTTTCAAGGGGTGGGTTGACGGCGCGGTGCAGGCGGATACGCGCTCGAAAACGCTGGTCAAATTCTGTATCCTGATTTTGGTAGTGGCTCTGGCCAAGAACGTTTTCTACTACATCCAGGCTTTCTTCATGGTCTGGGTGCAGCAATCGGTCATGCGAGCCTTCCGGGACCGCCTGTTCGCCAAGTATCAGCGTCTGTCACTGGCCTATTTTCATTCCCGTCGTACCGGTCAGATCATCTCGCGGGTGACCAATGACGTGGCGGTGCTGAACGAGTCGATCGATATCGGCTTCAATCAGCTGGTGGCCGACGCCGTCCTGGCGGTGGTCCTGGCCGTTTCACTGGTGGTCCTTAGCTGGGAGTTGACCCTGATGGCGGCCGTGGTCCTGCCGGCGGTGTTTGGATTCATCTGGTTCATCGGGAAGAAGATGCGCAAGTACTCCGAACGCACCCAGCGGAAAATGGCCGATATCAATTCGGTCCTGGAGGAGGCCATCAGCAACGTACGAATCGTGAAAGCATTTTCCATGGAGGACTTTGAGGCGAAGAAGTTCTTCAGGACAACCTTTGACTTTTTCCGTTCGCTCGTGCGCATGCGCCGCATCCGCCACCTGTCTTCACCGATCAACGACCTGCTGGCGACGGTAGCCGGCACGGTCATTCTCTACTTTGCCGGGACCCGCATAGTAGAGGGGACGGGTAAACTGGACGTGGGCGATTTCATCACCTTCATCCTGGTCATGTTCGCCATGATCAAACCGGTGAAGGCGCTCAGTCAGATTCATATCAAGCTGCAGGAAGGGATGGCGGCGGCCGAGCGGGTTTTCGAGGTCATTGATGCTGAAGAGGACGTCGTGGACCGGCCCGGTGCAAGAGTCCTTGACCGTTTCGCAGCCGGTATCCGATACAACAGCGTTTTCTTCTCTTACAACGGCAGAGACCAGGTGCTCAGCGATGTCTCCTTTGAGGTGGGCCGGGGAGAGGTGGTAGCGATAGTCGGCCCCTCGGGTGCCGGGAAATCTACCCTGCTTGATCTTTTGCCCCGGTTCTATGACCCTCAGACAGGATTGATAACCGTTGACGGCGTGGATATTCGCGATGTGACCCTCAAATCCTTGCGCGGCCTGATGGGTATTGTGACTCAGGAGACTTATCTTTTCAATGACACCGTGCGCAATAACATCGCCTATGGCCAGAACGACCTGCCTGCCGAGAAAGTGGAAGAAGCGGCCCGGATGGCCAACGCTCACGAATTCATCATCCAGTTGGAGCGGGATTACAACACGGTGGTCGGGAATCGCGGGGTCATGCTCTCGGGCGGGCAGCGCCAGAGAGTGGCGATCGCCCGGGCCTTGCTCAAAAACCCGCAGATTCTGATTTTTGACGAAGCCACGTCAGCCCTCGACACGGAATCCGAAGCGCTGGTCCAGGAGGCAATTGATCGTCTCATGACCAACCGCACGGTGCTGGTGATCGCCCACCGCCTGTCCACCGTCAAAAACGCCGACCGTATTCTGGTGCTGGATCAGGGACGAATCGTAGAGGCGGGCACTCATGACGAGCTGATGTCTCGCGAAGGGCTGTACCAGCGTCTCTATCTGATGCAGTTCAAGGACTGGTCATGAACCTGCTCTTCCTTGATTCGGTCGAGCGCCACACCTTCGGCGGCTATGAGAACTGGATTCTGCTGACGGCACGGTATTTCCTGGAGCGCGGCCACCGGGTGACGGTGGTGGGGCGGCCAGGTGCCGAGTACCTGCGTCGGGCGTCGGCCTTCTCGGACGAAATCGAGGTAGTCGAGGTGCCGATCTCGGGGGACTTCAATCCGGTGACAATACGCCGGATGAAGCGCATCCTGCAGGATCGTCAGATTGATCTCATGACGGTGAATTTCAACAAAGATGTCCGTCTCGGTGGCCTGGCCGCTCGATGGTACGGCCCGACCAAGGTCTGCTGGCGGATGGGACTCGATATTACCGGAAACGGCTGGACACATCGCTTTTTCTCACCGCGGCTGGTCGACGGCGTGATTGTCCCGTCGCACGCCTTGAAAAGGCAGGTTGTGCGCCGCAGCTACCTCACCGATGACATGGTGACCGTGATTTACAACGGTACTGAGGACAAGACCTTTGTGCGGCCGGACCCCGCAGCGCAAGCGGCGCTTCGCTCGAAGTATCGCCTTGACCGCAGCAGCGTGGTGGCGGTGACGGTGGGGCGATTCGTGGATCAGAAAGGACATACCCATCTGGTTGAGGCCGCACCGGAAATTGTCAGCCGGGACCGGCGGGTGGTCTTCCTCTTGCTCGGCGACGGCGAGCACGAGGCGAAGCTGCGGGCGCGCATCGACAGCCTCGGTTTGACCGGGCATTTCATTTTCGCCGGGATGCTCGATGATATCGATCTGGAGCTGACCGGCGCCGATCTGATGATCCACCCGGCGATTGAAGAGCCGTTCTCGCATGCTATTCTGGAGGCGATGCGGGCCGGCCTGCCCATTGTGGCCAGCAACGTGGGAGGGATTCCCGAGGCCCTGGTTGACCGCGAAAGTGCCCTCCTGGTGCGTCCGCGCGAGCCACGCCGGCTGGCCGAAGCAGTGATCACAATGCTCTCGGATGCTGAGCTGAGGGCGGCGTATGGCCGGGCCAATCAGGAACGCTGGCGGCAGGACTTTCGTCTCAAGACCATGATGCAAAAAGTGGAGGCCTATTTCGCTTTCCTGACGGCCGGGAGACCGGTGTCATGAGTTGGCTCAAGACATCCGAGCACAGGATCAAGGCGGCAGTCTTCAGTCTGTTTCGCCTGTTCTTCCGACCGGGTCGGCCGAATTCAGGGTTGCTCGATGCCCGCCGCATGACCAGAGTTTTGTTTCTTCGGCCTGAGAAAATCGGCGATATGGTCATTTCGCTGCCGGTGTTCGATGCCCTCCGCAGCCATTATCCGCATCTGAAGATTTCGGTACTGGCATCTCCGCGCAATCTTGCCCTGATCAGGAACGATCCGAGGTTCGATCGAATCTTCCTCTATCGCAAATGGACCCTGGAGGATTTTCGCCAGCTGGCGGAGATACGCAGAGAGAGATTCGACTGTGTATTCGATATGATTGACGACGATTCAGTGACGACGCTGTTTTACTCTCAACTGGCATCACCGGAAGCCGTCCGAATAGGAATCGGCAAACGCAACCATGCCCGGTTTTATGACTTTAATTACATTCACGACGACGGCGTGGGCGATCATATTATTGATAACACGCTTAAACTGCTCGCGCCGCTGGGGATCAAGGGAGCTTCGCTGTCCGGATTCGCTGCCCCCCACATCACGCCGGAGGCCAGCACGCGCGTTAAGGCCTTCCTGGAGTCGGTGCCGAAAGAGGTGAAGACTCTCATCGGTCTCAATCTGTCGGCGGGAAAACCGAACCGGATTTGGCCGGATGATCGAGCGGTAGATTTAAGCCGGCGGTTAACCGGCGGGGCGGTGGATAGACATGTGGTAGTGATCGTTGCACCCGGTGAACGATCTCGCGGCGAGAAGGCGGTTTCTCAAATGGAGAAAGGTGTCACTCTGGTACCGGCTGGTCTCGACCTGATTGAGGTCAGCGCGCTCATATCGCGGCTCGATCTGCTGATCTCGCCGGACACGTCGCTCATACATATCGCGCGCTCGTTCGGGGTCCCGGTAGTCGGACTCTACAGCCGCGCCCGGAAGAACTTCCGTCGCTGGCAGCCATATCGTCAGCCGGACGGATCGGTGGTGAGCAGTGACATCGATGCGATACACGATATCACGGTCGATCAGGTGTTTGACCGGGTGAGACAGGTACTCGAGCGCGTGCGGACGGAGCGGGCATGAAGAAGCTGTCGGTGGTAGTTATAACCCGGGATGAGGAGGTCAACCTGCCTCGCTGTTTGAAGTCCGTAGCGTGGGCCGATGAACTGATCGTGGTCGATTCCGGCTCCACCGATCGCACCATCGAAATAGCCGAGAGCTTCGGGGCCCGGGTGATCAGGATTGAGTGGCACGGCTTTGGCCCTGCCAAGCAGGCCGGGCTCGATCAGGCCGAGGGTGAGTGGCTGTTGTCTCTTGATGCCGACGAGGAGGTGCCGGCGGGTCTGGCAAATGAAATCAAGACGGTCGTTGGTGAAGAGCGAGAGGCGGTCGGTTACCTCATGCCGCGTCGGACCCGGTTTCTCGGCCGGTGGATGCTCCACGGCGGCTGGTACCCGGACCATATATTGCGTCTGTTCAAGCGGGTGAGCGGACGGTTCACCGACGCCAGCGTTCACGAAGCCGTAGTGGTGGACGGCCCGGTCGCTCGTTTGAACCGGGACCTGTTGCATTACAGCTACCCGACGCTTGAAGCCTACCTCTCAAAATTCAATCATTACACTACGCTGGCGGCGGCTGACGCGTTTAGCCGGGGGCGAAACGCTCCAGTGGCCAGGATTGTGCTCAACCCGGTTGCCAAATTCATCAAACAGTATATACTCAAAGCGGGTTTTCTGGACGGGACCGAAGGCCTGGTGCTGGCGTTTCTGTCGGCCGGATACGTATTGACTAAATACGCTAAGTTGCGCGAACTGAAACGGAAAGAGTTCAAAAAGTCCTAGGATGGCCCAGGTTCTGGACATACAGCCGGACGACCGCCTTCTGGTCAGCCGCACCGATCGTATCGGCGATCTGGTGCTCGCGCTGCCGCTGGTCGAAACTCTGAAGGCCCGCTACCCGGAATGCGGGGTTGATGTCATGGCGTCACTGTATGCCTCACCCATCCTGGAGAACAACCCCGGCATCAACGGCATTGTGCGGGTCCAGAACGACCAGGTGGTCAGCAGCCGTCACTACCGCAACGATCTGGAACGACGCATCAAAAAGGCCGGATACAAGGCGGTGGTGGTTCTCTATCCGGAGCGACATATCAGCCGGCTGCTATACCGCACGGGTCTTCCGGTGCGGATCGGGACCGCCGGGCGGTTCCACTCGGTCTTTTTCACCCATAGACTGGTCCACAGCCGCAAGGCGAACAAGAAACACGAATCGGAATACAACCTCGATTTTCTGGCCTATTTCCGCGACGGGGAAACGATCCGCCGACCGGTGGTCTGTCCGACTGAGAAAGAGCTTAAGAACGCCCGCCGTATCCTTGACGATTGCGGCGCAGAAAACCGGTTCGTCGTGGTGCACCCCGGGTCAGGGGGATCGGCTGAGCGCTGGCCGATGGAACGATTCGTGCGACTCCATGACCTTCTGAACCGGAGCGGACGCAGCGCCGTTATTACAGGATCGGAGGCTGAAGGCGCAGCGATACGGCGAATCGCCGCCGATGCTGCCATCATGATCAAAGAGATCACCGGCCAGACCGATCTTAGAACTCTGGCGGCGATTTTGTCGCTGGCGTCGACCGTGGTGGCCAATTCCACCGGGCCGCTTCACCTGGCGGTGGCGGTGGGTACAAAGGTTGTAGGCCTTTATCCGGGACGGCAGATCATGTCGCCGGTGCGGTGGGGCCCGCTCGGTGAAGGACACCGGGTGATCCAGCCGGGGGTCGACCAGTGCCGCTGCCCGGAAGGTCAGTGCCGATGCATGGAGACGATAACCGTGGAACAGGTGGCCGAGGCCGCCGGAGCTGTCTATGACGACGCCATTGGAAAGCAAGCCTGAAGTCACGTACAACCTGGCGCAGTTCATCATCCAGGTCGAAGCGCTCAACGCCAACATCGACGTGTCCCTGCTTCGCCGGGCGTACGAGTTTTCCGACAAGGCCCACGCCGGACAGCGGCGCTCGTCGGGTGAGCCGTTTATCGAGCATTGCCATGAGGTCGCCCTGTTCCTGGCTCAGTTGCACATGGACTCGACGACTCTGGCGGCCGGTCTGCTTCACGACGTAGTCGAGGACACCTCCCACACGCTGGGCCAGATCCGGGATGAGTTCGGCGACGAAGTGGCCGACCTGGTGGATGGCGTCACCAAAATAGGCGCGGTCGAGTTTAACTCCGTTGAGGAATTGCAGGCCGACTATTTCCGCAAGATGCTGCTCAGCATGGCCAAGGACATCCGGGTCATCATTATCAAGCTGGCCGACCGGATGCACAACATGCGAACGCTGGAGCCGCTGCCGGTGGCCAAGAGAAAACGGATCGCGCAGGAGACGCGCGATGTCTACGCGCCGCTGGCGCACCGGCTCGGCATATACAAAGCCAAGACCGAGCTTGAAGACCTCGCCCTCAAACATCTCCAGCCCGATGCCTATATGGAGCTGGCCAAGGCAGTCAAAGAAAAGAGGGAAGAGCGCGAGGCTTATCTCGGAGAGGTCGTCATACCGATTCGGGAAGCGCTGGAAAAGGATGGCATTCGAGGTGAAGTCTATGGCCGCGCCAAGCATCTCGATTCGATTTATCACAAGATCGTCAAACGCGGGGTACCCTTCGATCAGATCTACGACCTGCTCGCGATCCGGGTGATTGTCACGACGGAACGTGAGTGTTACCACGCTATGGGTATCCTCCACGCCATGTGGAAGCCGGTGGTCGGGCGGTTCCATGACTATATCGCCAACCCGAAACCGAACGGCTATCGTTCCCTGCACACGACCGTGTTCGGTCCACGCAACAAAACGGTGGAGATTCAGATCCGCACCCGCAAGATGCACGAGTTCGCCGAAAACGGAATCGCCGCCCACTGGCTGTACAAAGAGGGCCGCCAGACCCTGAGCCGGGACGACAAACAGATGATCTGGCTGCGCGGGGTGCTCGACTGGCAGAAGGACGACCTGATCAACCCGGCCGAGTTCATGGAATACCTCAAGATGGACCTCTATTCGGAGGACATCTTTGTTTACACGCCGAAGGGAAAGCTGGTCCATCTGCCGCGCGGGGGCACGCCGCTTGATTTCGCTTTCCAGATTCACACCGAGGTCGGCCTGCACTGCGCCGGGGCCAAGATCAACAACCGGCTTCAGCCGCTTTCGACCAAGCTTCAGTCGGGCGACCAGGTGGAGATTATCACCAACCCGAATCAGACCCCGTCGCACGACTGGCTCAAGCTGGTCCATACGTCCTCGGCCCGGTCGCGGATTCGTCGCTGGCTCAACCAGGCCGGGTTCGAGCAGTCCGCGGCGCTGGGTCGCCAGATTCTCGAACGGCGGCTCAAAGAGATGCATCTGAGCATGCCTAACGAAGCCCAGCTTCAGGAGTATGCCGAACATCTTGACCAGAAATCCAGCGAGGCGATGCTGGCCGCGATCGGGAGCGGCGCGCTGGCCGCCCGCAACGTGATCAACCTGATCCAGCCCGAGGAAGAACCCGCCCCGGCGCCGGGGATAGTCGGCAAGATCGTCGACCGTCTCCGCGGCACCAAGGGTGTGCGCGTGCAGGGAATGGCCAATATGATGTTCCGGTTCGCCGGCTGCTGCCAGCCGGTGCCGGGCGAGGACATCATCGGGTTCATAACGCGCGGCCGAGGCGTCACGGTTCATCACGCCAACTGCAAACTGGCCATCGACCTCGGCAACGAGTCGCCCGAGCGCAAGATTGCGGTCAGCTGGGACGCCGGGATGGATCAATCATTTGTGGTGCAGCTTGATGTCGTGGTGGAAGACCGCAAGGGGATGCTTCGCGACATCACCGAGGCCATCGCCGACTCGAATACCAACGTCCGGGGCGCGGAGATTTATTCGTCCGACACGACCGCGCAGGGGAAGTTTCTTATTGAGGTGTCGAGCCTGTCCCACCTCAACCGGATCATCGACAAGATG
>SMTZ1_10007558_pt1 | contig 14657 bp, 15 predicted proteins | sample DeeMarSWOR136_30_FD_25667 | JGI IMG/M metagenome (IMG submission 25667) | reverse complement strand
AGGAGGCCGCGGGTTCAAATCCCGCTCGGTCCACTTAAGAAGTTTAATATTTATTGGTTTGGTTTTTTCTGAAAAAGTACTGATTTCAACAATATACTGTTATTAGGCTCCAAATATGATTGGGATGTTAAGCATTTCTTTCAGGGATTCTGCTTCTTCTCGTAGTTGGGCTACTTCTTCTTCTAGAGAGGTGGCTTTTGTTTCTGCCTTTTCTCTGAGTTCCTCCAATTCCGCCAGAAGTTTAGCCTTCTCGTTTTCCAGCTTCGCAATCTTCTCTCGGAGATCTCTCAAGGTCTGCATGAGTTCACTTCAATCTCCATTTAATCTCTTTAACACCATTACCTGCAGGTCTATCTTACTCAACAAACTAGTCAAAATGGGCTAAAAACTTTTAGGTGCAATAACATTCGAATAAGACCGTAAACGTGTTCGTGACTCATTTCAGGACCGTTATTTTTTAGGTATACTCGGGAAAGCTTTAAGCGGTAATCACAGAACCTTATTGAAGAGGGTGAAATTAGATGAGGATGCGAACTTTTTTAGCCTATTTTCATCTGCTGAACTTTCTGATCATGATTTTTGCGACAGTCTACGTTCTGAACAGTCTCTGGGGACAACTAGAAACGTGGACATTAACACTCTACATTTACTATCTGATACTGGGATTCTCCGGCGTGGCCATCGCTTGCTGGATTGCCATAGATGGAAAACGCCTAGAACGTTACGCTGTCAATATAAGAAAATTAGAAGAGAAACTCATAGAGTTAGAAAAGAAGATTAGAATCATAAAACCGCGCACCCCAGAAAAAAGTGAGCGCCCCTCAAGTTAGGTTACTTCGAATATCCACGGGTATTTTCTGCTTATCAACTCGCTTATCGAGTGGGGAGATATGAGTCCTTCTTCGCATATGATTCCGTGGATAAATTCTCTTCTTGTCACGTCGAAAGCCGGATTTCTTATAGTCAAGCCGGATGGAGCGTCTTTCCAGACTTCTCGGGGGCTTCTTTCCTCGATTCTTTCATAATCTCCATGGATCGTCACAGGATCAAACTTCAAAAGCTCCGAAACCACATAGAAGGGCGTTCGTGCCTCCTTAGCAGCAAGAGCAACCATGCTTGTTCCAATCTTGTTTATGACATTGCCTTCAGAGGTTATGGCATCGGCTCCCACCACCACCAAATCAACATCATTCATGAAATACCGCACTGCAGAATCAACAATCAAGGTTGTCTCTATTCCAGCGTCCAACATTTCTTTCGCAGTGATTCTGCCCTGAAAAACAGGTCTCGACTCAGTGCAGAAAACCTCAAACGATTTTCCTTCCAGCTTGGCTCTTAGTAACATGTTAGTGACTGTTGAAGAGTGGCAGTGAGTAAGAACCTTCGAGAGGTGAGAGACTCTTTTGGAGCCGACTGCAGCAATCTTTTCCTTCGACCTCTCAAGACTCTCCAAAAACTGGCTGGAAACCTGCGAAACCACATCCACCAGTTCCCTGACTGACTCTTCATCACTCTTTTCCACCGCGTGAACTATGTGGCGAATGGCGTTCCTCATTAGAGGCTCTGTTTCTCTAGAAGCAAAAAGAACCTCTTTAGCGTCCGACAACTCCTTCAGAAACGCCTCTTTCCCTCTCGCCTTGGATCGTTTTGCCCCCACTTCGATAGCCTTTATGGCGGTTATCGCCACATTTCTGGCTCCCTGAACCTCAAGCCTCCTTATTCGGTCAGCAGCAACTAAAGCAGATTCATGCAAACTGGCATCCCCCACTCAAATGTAACACCTAAACTATAGTAAACTGTCAGTGGCTTACTTAAAAAGCTAAAATAAGCAAATAAAAAAGATGAAGTCTATACGTTCGGTTTATGCTTGCCGCTTTACATGGTCTTCGATAGCTTTTATTACGCCTTCACCTTTCTCGTCGATTGCTTCGTGGCTCTGACCAATACTGTGCGGTGTGGCGATCACTAGTTCACTCTTAATCAGGTTATTGGCTACTTCATCTTCGAAGGGCGTTTTAGTAGAGAAAACATCTAAGGCTGCCCCAACTTTTCCAGCCTGCACTGCCTCTAACAATGCTTCTTCATTTATAATGCCACCTCTCGCCGTGTTCACCAAAAATGCGCCATCCTTCATTTTGGCAATCTCTTCTCTTCCAATCAAATCTCTAGTTCCCTCGGTCAATGGACAGTTAATGGTTATGAAATCAGATGTTCTCAAGAGCTCATCCAAAGAAACAACAGTAATATTGCCATCTTGAATGCATGGATCAGATACAATAATTTTCATGCCAAGAGCGGAGCCTAGTCTAGCAACTTCCCGTCCTATTTTGCCGCATCCAATTATCCCCAAAGTTTTTCCAGTAACCCGGCAACCAATCAAGGACGTTTTCTTCCATTCTCCGCGCTTCATCGACCTATCGCCTTCAACAAGGTTTGTGCAATGCGCCAAAATGTATGCGATAACGCCTTGGGCAACATCATAGGATTGAGCTGGAACATTATAGAACTTTATTTCCTTTTCAGCCAGACAGTTCAAGTCGATGTGGTCAACACCGTGAGTGGCGGTTATCACGCATTCAAGGCTTTTCATGATGTCAACCAGTTCTTTGTTCACCTTTGTTTTGCTTCGGACAACAAGTATAGTAACTTTGTCTAAAGGTAAACTGTAATCGATGTCGTTGGCTTGAAGCACCTTTCCAAACTTGGATAGATGATCAAGAAACTCTTCGCCGAAGTTGTCACACACTAAAATCGTATGTTTACTCATTGTTAAACCACACACTAACATCTACTGTTTTTAGGCAAGCACTTTTGTGAAACCCGCTGATTAAGGCTGAAATTGTGTCTCATGACGAACAGCTCTTTAGCTCAGGGAGAAAACTCAACGCATTATTTAAGCATTTATGGCATGTTTAAAGTTTGTCTATGTCCGCAGATTCGATGTAGCCCATGTTTCCTATCCTAAAGGTCAAGTTTTGCACGGTTCCGTAGCCCTTCGCAAGCTCAAACCCTTCCCCACGCATCCTCTCATAAACATCAAGCCCATCAATGTCTGCTGGAGCATTCACGCAGTTCACTGTTGGGCTCTCGTAACCGCTCTTGGGAAACATTGTTAGCCCCAGCTTCTGGACTTCCTCTCGAATACGACAGCTCCGTTCTGCATACAGATTAAAGAACCATTCTTTTCCCCCTTTCCCGTCGATCATCTTAAGAATCCTGTTTAAGCCAGCTATCTGAGGAATAACCGATGTCATGGGGGTCCCCTTCTTTTTCTGATGTTTCTCCCATACCTTGAAGTCGAAGTACCAGCCCTTATTCTCGGCAGTCTCCGACTTTTTCAGCGCCTTATCGCTTACGCTTCCCACGCCCAAACCAGGAGGAACACCAAAGCATTTCTGGGAACTCGAAAAACAGACATCCAAGCCCCACTTGTCAACTTCTATTTCGGTTCCGCCCATGGAACTCACAGCGTCAACAAACAACAGCTTATCATGCTTTTTTACGACTTCAGCGAGTTTCTCTAAGGGGTTTATCAGTCCCACGCTTGTTTCGTTGTGGGTGATGGAAACAGCTTCAACGTCTGGAGTCTCAGATAGTTTTTGGTCCAGCAAATCTGGAACTATGGGTTCGCCTAGAGGAACCTCTAGCGTTTCAACCTGTTTGCCGTTTGCAGTTGCTACTTCTGCGTATCGTTTGCCGAAGCTTCCACATATGCAGCAGAGCATCTTCTTGTTTACGCAGTTCCTCACCGACGCCTCCATGAAACCTGACCCAGTGCTTGAAAACAGGAAAACCTCATTTTCTGTCTCCAAGAACCGCTGCAGCATCTCCACGGTTTCGACATGCAGTTTCTTGTATTCTTCGCTGCGGTGACTAATCATTTGATGTCCCATCGCTTCCAGAACTTGGGGGTAGCAAGCTACAGGACCGACTGTGAACAACTTCAACTCTATCACCTATCTAGTCTAAAACAAGAAAAAGACAATATTAAACCTTTTAGCCTCAAGAAGAGCCTCGTGAACTGTGAACCAAATGCACGTGCTGCAATCAACTAAAACTGCTTTAAACGCGCACGCAGTCTTTTACTATAAAATATGGCCACCAAAGTTGCAGTCAGAAACAAAGGCAGAATAATCCATGAGGGAAACTCTGGGATTACGGGAACAGGTTCCATGAGTGGATGGAAGTCAATGTATATTGTCTCATTTCCAACAATGCGAATGTGAGGAGTGTCTCCTATGCCATCCCCGTCATCGTCTGTGCCGTTGTAGTCGCTCCAGTAGTTCCTATCAATTGTAGCTTTTGGGGACAGCCAAACTATGATTACATTGTTTGATGAGACCACATCGTTTATCATATTATTTTCGGAGATAACATGATTGCCTCCACTGTAAGCTATGGATATGCCATTAGTATTGTTCGCTAGGGTGTTATTCTTGATAGTATTGTTTGAGCCACCTAGTATCCAGATGCCAGCATCACAGTCTGCGATGTAGTTTCCAAGGATAGTATTGTCGTAGACAGCTGCTATGCCATACGCGAAAGTTATTATTCGCAGGTTCTGAACCGTTACGCCCATTGTTATGCTTACACCACGTCCTTCCCCATTTCCCTGAAGAGTATAACCTGCCCCATCAATAACAGTGAAATTCTTCTCAACTTTGATCCCACCAGAGATGTCACCCGTCAAGGTATAGACGTCACCATCACGCTGAATCTTATCTGTTCCCTCAACGGTTCCATCGGCTCTGATGTAGATTGTGCTTTCTGCTTTCACTATCCCAATTTCTGGAAGAGAAATAACAGCAAAACAGAGAATCACTGATAATAGAAGAACTGCTCTTTGCACCCCCAATGTTATTTACCTAATGGCAACTGTGCTAAATGAATTGAAAAGGATTTTTGTCAACAAATCTTGACTAAGCGGATTGTTTGTTTGGTCAAGAAAACTTGACTAAAACACATCCTGTGGGTTGGAAGCCAAATTAAGCCTTACCTAGCTCGTTTCTGTGCAGGAATAGTGCTGGGAGTCCGCCTGTGTGGAAGAATACTACGTTGTCGTCTTCTTTGAAGTAGTCTTTCTTGATCAAGTCAATCAACGCTACCATTGCCTTGCCTGTGTATACGGGGTCTAAGAAGATTCCTTCAGTCTCAGCCACCAGTTTGATGGCTTCGGTCACCTCGTTGTTTAGCACTCCGTAGCCCTCCTTGATGTAGTCGTCAAAGACAGTAACATCTTCAGGAGCTGTGGACAGGTCAACGTCAAGAAGCTCTGCTAAGCCGTTAACCAGCTGAGATACAGTTCTGCATGCGTCAGCCTTGCTAGCAAAGACGCTTGCACTCAAAATCTTTGTTTTAATGTCAAGCAGTTTGGCTCCAAAAATTAGACCAGCTTGGGTTCCGCCTGTTCCACAAGCGCAAACAATAGAGTCGAAGTTTTCTCCGATTTTATTGAATTGGTTAACCAGTTCTTCCATGGCAAGGGCATATCCCGGAACAGTTAGGGGAACTGAGGCGCCCACTGGAATGATGTATGGTTTGTGTCCTTTCGCCCTGAATTCTTCAGCCAAGCTGTTCATCAAATCTTCAACATGTGAACCATAACTGTCAACAAACTTGATCTCCGCGGACAGAAGCTTATCCAAAAGCAGATTCCCATCATAAACATCAGGCTCTTTCCCCACAAGAACCAGCACAGGTTTCATGTCTAGGCGTCTAGCAGCAGAGGCAACCATGCAGGTACAGTTTGACTGAACTGCACCCGTTGCAATTAGCACATCAGCGCCCTGATCTTTGGCGTCGGCGAAAAGAAACTCCAGTTTTCTTGCTTTGTTGCCTCCAAAGGCTAGGTCAGTCATATCATCCCTTTTAACGAAGAGGCTTGGACCACCCAGAACCTTAGACAGGTTAGGCATCTTTTGTAGGGGCGTTGGAAAACCCGCGAAACTTATCTTGCGTCTATGCATCCTCTCTAAAACCAATAATTTACTGGACTTAACCAAAATGGTTCACTCGGCTCTTTAGTTGATGTACCAACTATTTAGGGTCTACTTGAATCTCTAAGTTTCGGTGAATTACATGTTGAGGTTAGAAGTAACAAGTTACTAGAAACAAAAACCGAAAGTTTTAATAGAATAACAAATCGTCAGCGTTCAAGGAATGGTTGCACAGTGACGGCAAAGTCAGTTCTAGATTTCGTGGGAAACACGCCACTTATTCAACTGAACAGCCCTAACGGCGTATTCAGCACCTTCAAATCAAACCTCTACGCAAAAGTAGAATACGTAAACCCAAGCGGAAGCATCAAAGACCGAATAGCCAAATACATGATCGAACAAGCCGAAAAACGAGGTGACCTAAAACCCGGATACACAATTGTCGAAGGCACAAGCGGCAACACAGGCATAGCCTTCTCCATGGCAGGAGCAGCTAAAGGATACAAAGTAGTTATCGTCATGTGCGAAAGCATGACCGAGGAAAGACGCAATTTTATGCGTGCCTATGGCGCAAAAGTGGTATTGACCCCCGCAGATCAGGGACTAAAAGGGGCTGTCAACAAAACAAAGGAACTAGCTAAACAGTCAGGTTGGTGGATGCCAGCCCAGTTCGACAACTACGACAACGTAGAGGCTCACAGGCTAATAATGGGCAAGGAGATTCTTGAGCAGGTTCCAGGGGGGTGGGTTGACGCTTTCGTGGCTGGGGTAGGCACAGGAGGCACCCTCATGGGAGTGGCTAAAGCCTTGAAGGAAGTAAATCCCGATGTAAAGATAGTGGCGGCTCAGCCAGCAGGATCCCAAGAACTTACGGGTGGAAAAGCGGGTGAACACAGAATAGATGGCATCGGGGATGGTTTCATTCCGAGCATCGTGGACCAATCCCTTATTGATGAGGTGATAAACGTTAAAGACGAAGACGCAGTGAATTGGAGCCGACTATTAGCAAGAGAGAAAGGACTCTTCGCAGGCATATCCTCAGGTGCTAATGTAGACGCAGCTGTACAACTTGCAAAAAAGATGAAGAAAGGACAAAATGTTGTCACAGTTTTACCTGACAGCGCAGATAGATACGCAAGCTTAGGAATTTTCACAGACAAGAAAGCAGAAGAAATTCACGTTCCAAAAACATTCGCACCATAACATCAACCAACAGTTTACCACTAAAAATGCAGGCAACAAATTCACCAGTAAATATCGATACTACAGCGAAGAGGATGTAAGCCCATCATGCAATTTCTTTCATTTCTATTTTTATTCCAAAAGCACAGGTATGTTCGCTAACCCATTATAAATCTTGAGTACATGCATTGAAGAAACCGAAAAAGCAGAAAATAACATTGGAGAAGAACTTGCTTACTTCCAGATTTCTAGAGCTGCCCACAATTCTTTATGAGTCTCAGCATATTCTTTCAAGGATACGCCTTGCATTTTCGCGTCTACGGCTTGCCTCATAGCCTTAGCTCCAGAGACTGTTCCTTCACTATGCCCGTGAATCCCTCCTCCCGCCTGAATCACGAAATCTTTCCCGAAGAAGTTCATTAAAGCGGGAACTAGACCGGGATGGAGACCGCCGGACGCAACAGGCAAAACCCTCCTTACACCATATAATTCGGTTCTGAGTGCATCGCAGTTCTCCGAAACCTCTTCTCGGGTCTCAGACATTTTCCCCACAACTGTGCCGACGTGAAGCTGATCCACGCCAATGATTCTCGCAGTTTTTGCGATAACCCTCATCGAAATTCCATGCTTAGGGTTCTTAGTGAAGGCTGCATGTCCGGCTCTGTGGGCATGAATCACCAAACCAAAATCTTGTTCCCGTACTGTCTGCAACGCAGAAAACCCGCAGGTCAGAATGTCAATCATCAAGTATCTTCCGCCATGGTCTTTGACAAACTGTGCTCTCTTCAGCATCTCTTTTGTTTCTGAAGTGATGTTAGGCATATACACCTTCTTTTCTCCAGTTTCCTCTTCAGCTCGATCCCGCATCTCAAGAGTCGCCACAACACGGTCATCGAAGGGGTTGAAGCTTTGACTGCTAAGGTTCTCGTCGTCTTTCACGATGTCACATCCGCCAGCCCAAGCGTCATAGGCTACCTTCGCATGATCCTCAGTTTTCAACCCTAGCTTCGGTTTGATAATTGTCCCAACTAAGGGTCTATCCTGAACATTCAACAGCCTACGGATTCCATCTACACCATACTTGGGACCCTTGAAGCTTCGAACAAGTTCTCTGGGCAAATGGACGTCATTGAGTCGCAGGTTCTTGAGCGCACGCAATCCAAAGACATTGCCAGCCACGCTGCTCAAGATGTTAGGCATGTTGCCGTGCTCAAAAAGTTCAATTGGGTAAGCAACTCGAATAGTATTGCCGTTGATGCTGAATACGCGGGCAGCAAGCTTTTCCACGTAAGGTTTTATTGTAGTGAGTTCCGTCCATGTTCCTACAGAACTCTCAGCTGCAACTCCCCCAGCCGCCTCTGTTAAACTGATGCCTTCTGGTTCAACGTAGAAGTCGCAGATTACATTGGTTGTTTTTGGCTTGTAAGATTGGTCAACAAAATCGACGTATTTCAAAGTGTACAGCTCCTCGCTAACTAATATTATGCTTGTGACAAGTTATAGCTCTTCTGCGGTCAAACAGTAACCTTTCGGATTATTCGGAACCACATGCAGTTTTACCGTTAAAGTGGCTTTACACCCTTACGGGAGAGGTATTTTACAATCAAGCTTGTCCGTATCCAGACTTGAATCCTGTCGACCCGAAAGAGAATCATGCTTGATGAAAGACTGAAGAGGCTCAACAAAATCTGGCTTGTCGTATTCCAGAATCCAAAAATCCTGTAATATACCATCCATACCCATTCATGTGACGGAAAACTACCTTCCCAGAGACCAAAATAAACTAAATCTTGTGTAGAGGTCAGGAGGAAAACCTGAAAGAATGCGAACAGTTTCAAGTTTTTTGTGTAGGCTAGAAGAATGAAAACGACTAATTGATAGGCTAGAAAGTAGAGGATTGTGTATTCTTGATACCATGCTTCAGAAAAGCTTAGACCAAAATTGTAGAGAATGTTGTTTATGAGAAAGTCTAACCTAGTTAACAACAGGACAGAAAAGGAGAATATGCCAATTGCTACGAGGTTTCGGTTCACTTTTTATTTATTCTCCAAAAGGCTAAGACTATAACCGTAGAGGCAATCCCGAAAATCTGAAACATGACAGGGAGAAAGAGGATGCGAGAGCGGGGGGTCTTTGACTTGAAGTGTTTTACTATGCAGTGGACTTCGCAGAAACAGCACCCGATGCATACTTCTTTGATTGATATCCGCTTCATTGGGTTTTGCTTCTAGTTATTTTGATGGAATAAACGCAATTTTTGCCGTACCAGTGCGGTATGATGACTGTACTTATAAATATTTTGACATTAACAGAAAGACAGGTTGTTGGCTACAATCTGTTACGTCAAGCACCCAAAAATAGTGTGTTCCAAATACTTATTTTTGGTCAAACAGTAGAAGAGTTATAGGTTAACGGTTGGATGGGCCATGAAGTTAAGGGTTAAGCTTTTGGGAATAAGGGCGGGCGGAAAACAGATAATAGTGATAGATGAGGAGTATGCAAGCCGCCTAGGGATTCACTCCTCTGACAGAGTTGAGATCAAATACAAGCAACAAAACATAATCGCCATCGCCAACGTAGCCACAGATTTTCCTAAGAAAACGTTGGGCATCTACGAAGAGGTTCAGGACAAACTGAAAGCCCAAGAAGGAGAAACTGTAACTGTCCGACCGGCTGAAAGACCTGAATCCATTGGGTATATTCGCGACAAGCTTATGGGACGGAGACTTCTGGCTCCAGAAATCAAGATGATAGTAATGGATGTGGTTGAAAGACATCTGAGCGACGTTGAATTAGCATCATTTGTCACAAGCCTCTACATTCGCGGAACCAGCATGGACGAAGCCGAATCACTGACAAAGGCTATGGTGGAAACAGGACGAACAATAGATTTCGGTAAAAGTCCCATCTTAGACAAACATAGCATAGGCGGAGTGCCAGGAGACAAAACCACCCTACTTGTGGTTCCCATAGTTTCAGCCGCAGGTTTCACAATTCCTAAAACATCTTCTCGGGCGATAACTTCTCCGGCGGGCACAGCAGACCGAGTTGAGGTCTTGTGTCCTGTTGACCTTACAGTTGAAGAGATAAGGACAGTGGTGGAAAAAACTAATGCTTGCCTAACTTGGGGTGGGGCGCTTGATCTTGCTCCGGCGGACGATCTGCTGATTCAAGTTGAGTATCCTCTTTCCATTGATCCGCTTCTTTTGCCTTCGATTATGAGTAAGAAGAAGGCGATAGGTGCAGACTATGTTGTGGTGGACATACCTACTGGTAGAGGTGCAAAGATCAAGACTATTGGAGAAGCCCATGCTCTAGCACAAGAGTTTATAGAATTGGGTAAAAGATTAGGTATGCATATTCAGTGTGCAGTGACTTTTGGTGAACAGCCCATCGGATATGCCATAGGGCCAGCTCTTGAGGCGAAGGAGGCGCTTTTGGCGCTGATGGGTGAAGGCCCCATAGACTTGGTGAATAAGGCTGTTAGTTTGGCGGGGTTACTGTTTGAAATGATGGGAGTCAACGATGGCACGCAAAAAGCAAAAGCTATCCTCAAATCGGGTGAAGCCGAAAAAAAGCTCAGGGAGATAATTGCTGCTCAAGGCGGCGACCCTGATGTACAACCTGAGGACATAGAGGTTGGAAACGAAACAGTGGAGATTCGTTCAGAGGAGAAGGGAAGGATTCAATGGATCAACAACAGGGCTATGGCGCAGATAGCAAGAGAGGCTGGGGCTCCCAAAAATCGGGGCGCAGGAGTTCTGTTGAGTAAGAAACTTGGAGATAAGGTTACAAAAGGAGACGTATTGTACAAGATTTTTTCTAGCAGTACCCAAAAACTTGAGTCATCAGTTCTGTTAGCTGAGAACCTTAACCCTATAGGAATAACCGGGAAGTTTGGCGAGAAAATGCTGGTTGACCGCATTCCGACCAAGAAGGTTTCCCATGAGAAGCCTTTCATTCTGGAACGATAAGCAACTTGATTTCATGAATTGTGATATTGATGATTAAAGCCGTTATCTTTGACTGGGATGGAACACTCGCCGATACCAAGAGGGCAGTGGTGCAATCGTTCCAGAAGGTCTTGAGGGAAGCTGGTTGCATGGTTAGTGACGAGTTTATAGAGAGGCGGATGGGTATCGGAACAAAGAAAACAATCATAGAAGCTTTCAGAGAATACCACATGAGACTCGATGTTTCGACGCTGGAAAAGCTTGCTAAGGAAAAGATCAGAATGCAGGCAGAACTCGCCGATATTGTAAGCCTCTTTGAGGGAGCCATCGAACTTTTGGAGGTGCTGCAGGGGAGAATCAAGATTGCGTTGGCGACGATGAGCAGCCGAAAAGTTATTGACAAGTTACTTCCGGAGAAGAGAATTGAAGGGTATTTTGATGTTGTGGTGACGGCGGATGAGATTGTTAAGCCGAAACCTGACCCTGAAGTTTTTCTTGTTTCTGCAGCAAGGTTGGGGGTCAAGCCGGAAGATTGTGTAGTTGTGGAGGATTCCGTTTTTGGCGTAAGAGCTGCTAAAGAAGCAGATATGAAGTGTATAGCGGTGTCTTCGGGAGCCTACAGTAGGGAAGAACTTGAGGAAGAGAATCCAGATTTGATGATTAATTCTCTCGTTGAAAAAGAGAGGGTGCTTAGTTTCATTTTTGGCAGTATGTGATGCAGTGATTGATTCTAGTGAATTACGGAACTGGTGATTTGCTAGTGTCACGTTAATTATGACATACGTCATTCTTATATACAGTGGCGCAGCAACAATATGGTGGGTGAAAAGAAGCATGATTCTCCCCTGCGAAGTTGCAGTTAAATCGGTGATTCCAGCCATTCGATCAGCCATAGCAAGAGAACTGACGCAATCTTATGGGCTTAAACAAGAAGAGGTGGCTCAACTTTTAGGTGTCACCCAAACTGCTGTGAGCAAATACACGAGACACGCTAGAGGCGCAGTTCTTGAAATCAAAGAAGTGAAGGAGGCGCAGCCGGTTCTCAAGGAAACTGTTTTCTCGTTGGCTAATGGTGACATGAATAAATATGAACTTGCGGAAAAGCTTTGTCTAGTCTGCGAAATAATCAGACAGAGAGGACTTATGTGTAAACTATGTGCACTCTCTGACCCAACAATAGACAGCAGTAAATGCATAGTCTGCCCCTCAAATGACAAGCCTAAAAGATAGAAACAAAAACGGGACCTGACTAGGTTTACTATCTATTTTGGCAATTGACTGCTGCGGGTTAGCCGGTTTCCTTTTTGGTTTGTGGTTTGGTTTCCGGTTTTTTGAAGGCTTCGACGAATTTGACGGTTGTTATTTCCGGAAGAAACCGCTGAATATCTAAGGCAATACCTCTTTTTGCCAGCTGTATTCCCTCCACGTAAAAGGCTTCTTCAGGCATATTCACCGTAACGTTTGTTTTTCCAACTTTAAAGGCGAACTTCTCATCCTCAACCGCAGGTATTCGACGATGAATAAGAGCAGAAATTTTTTCCTCATCAGTTTTAAGTTTCTTCTTGACAGAAACCTCGTAAACTAGAGTCTTACCGGCCAACGGCAGATTAAAATCAAGTGTCACTCGCCCAGACCCCATGGTTCTCACAGTGGCGAGTCTTTTGTCATATTCAATCTGTGCTCCCAGTTTAGGGGTTATTCCGCGGGTTGCCAATCGCCTGAGAGGAACAAGTTTCACTTTTTCTGGGTCCCGTTGTCCGAAGGCATTCTCTGGCGGAATTTCAACAGATTCATTTTTTCTGATTTTGAATGTTATGAGGGCTTCATCTAGGGCTTTTAGAACCCATCCTTCTCCGACTACCACGAGTTTTGGCTCGTAGATTTCTCCTTCTTTGTAGAGTTTCTTCTCCTTTGCAGTTTCTTCGGAGGTGGTGTCGAAAACCTCTCCTGTCTCCTTAACTTTTCCAGTGTAATCAACAAGAATGAAGTCACTTTTCTGAATTGGCACACATATCCTTCCTTATTTACTAGGCTTCTCTGCTGATGTCTAGCCTCCAGCACCATTCATAAAGGTTACGTATCCCCCACATCAACCACACAACAACAGAAACAAAGCAAACATCCGAGGCAACACCAACAAGCTTGGCATTTTTTGGGGTGCTCTTTAGGTGTCTGAAATTAATGCATAAGTGATTCAGGTTTTCTGTGGAAGAAAAAAGGGATAAAGAAAGGGTTAGGATTTGAAAAAAGAATGGTTATTCAGCTGCTTAGTAGCCTTCGTATGTTTCTTCGGCAGTTGATTCTTCGTCTGCAACCTCTTCTTCCATTGGAGCCTCTTCTTCAGTTAGATCTTCCTCACTATCTGCTTCAGCTGTATCCTCTGCAACATCAGACTCTTCCAAGACTTCCTCAGAAGTCGCCTCTTCTACAGTCAATATTTCTTCAATTGGTGCTTTAGGCACGGTTTCAATCTCGGTTACTTCTTTGGCGGAAGGCAGTTCGACAATCTCTTCCGTGGTTACCTCAACTACTTCTTTGGATATTTCAGCTTCCGGTGTTTCCAAGATAGGCACATCAACAGAAGGAACGGTTGTCTCCTCAACTGCTTCCTCAACCACAACCTCAGGAACCTCAACTGGAGTCTCAACCACAGCTTCAACTGGTTCCTCAACCGGCACCTCAGCTGGCGCCTCTAACGTCTCCTCAACTGGAACTTCAACAGGAGTCTCGATAGCAGCTTCAACTGGAACCTCAGGAACCTCAACAGCAGCCTCAACGGGCACTTCAACAGGAGCTTCAACAGCAACCTCAGCTGAAACATCAACTGGAGTCTCAACTAGCACTTCAGCAGGAGCCTCAATCACAGACTCAACGGGAGCCTCTAAGGTCTCTTCTTCAAGTGGAATTTCAACAGAAGGGGTAATTGTCTCTTCAGCAATAGGCACATCAACAGAAGGAACGGTTGTCTCCTCAACTGCTTCCTCAACCACAACCTCAGGAACCTCAACTGGAGTCTCAACCACAGCTTCAATTTGGGTCTCAATAGCCACGTCAACTGGAGCCTCAACAGCAGCATCCGCGGAGATTTCAGCAGTTTCTTCAAAGATACCTTCAGTGAGTTGAATCGACTCAGCTTCTACCGGTGCGGGTGGGGGGATTGGCGCTGTAGCTTCTGGCATAAGGCTGTCTACTGCCTCCTTGAGGAAAATCAACTGTTGTTTCAAGGCATTTAGTCCATTTGAGAAAGCGTTACTTTCGTTAGCGTGTAACTCTTCGTCAATCTCTCCTGCAACATACTGGATTTCAGAGTTGGCGAGAAATATTTCCAACGTACCGATCTGCTTCTCGAGGTCATCTACTTTGGAGGCCAGATTGTCGGCGAGAATTTTCTGCCGCATCTCAATGTCGGAGATGATGGTGGAAAGTTCGTTGTCAAGGGATTTATATGTAGACGCCGAAATTTTGCCTGAGTTAAAAAGATCGTCAAGAGCTTGCTTCTTTTTCCTAGCTAATTCCAAATCCTTGCTTATTTTCTCGAAAGAATACTTCCATGAGATCAAATTCTAACACCCAGCCGAAAGCTACT
>SMTZ1_10004099_pt1 | contig 14658 bp, 11 predicted proteins | sample DeeMarSWOR136_30_FD_25667 | JGI IMG/M metagenome (IMG submission 25667) | reverse complement strand
ATATTGAAAGTGAATTAAAACAAACACTATTCACCTGGTTACTAGACACACCATTATATTATCCTGAAAAGCCATATCACTGGTAATTTCGATCATTAATTAGCTAATTCAATTGACAGCTTAACAAGACCTCTTATGATTTTTACAGTCTTATTAATGTCTACAGCATTCGGCCAACGATCTTCTGGGTGATGAAAATAATTATTAGTCCCTATTAAAGAAAAGTAGCGACCTCCATTCTCGTGAATATTTTGTGCTTCGCTTCTAGGAGGTATCTCACCTATAGGCATAGTAAGATCCGGTTTCACGCCTTCATTTGCCATGCATTTAATAGCTAATTCTTGGATATCTATGTCCGAAGCTTGTAAGATTACTAATGGGGGTATTTTCACCCCAAGTTGAGTTAAATTAGCAGCAGCAAAGTTAGCTCCTAAATGTATCCATGCTATAGCATTTTCTGCCAATGTCGGGTGAGTATTTATATAATGTTCCATTCCAAAATTCCCCAATTCATGCCCAGTATTTGCAAGAAATAATATATTTCTTCTTGGAGAAACTGAACATAATGTGCGCATTATTTCTAAGAATCCAGCGATACCTCCACCCCGCTCTGAGGCACAATGCCACCAACCGCTACGTGGTGTTGTTACTATTAATGGAGGGAGTTCTGATTGCATTCCCTCTAATTCTGCTATAACATTAAAAACTTTTACTTTTGTTCTAATACTTTTTATAATTAATGTTGCTTCTGCATTTTCTGTTGTCTTTTTCTCTATCCAAGGCCAATTTTCGTTAGAAATTTGTAAAACTGGAGGTCCATAAGGATTTTTAAAATTATAAGCATTAATGAGAAAAAGTCCGGGAAAAGCCCCTTTTTTCCCAATTATCAAACCATGATGGCGATTGTGAGAACGTTCCTTTTCGAGGAATTGGTCTTTAGTAATTAAGGAAGATCCTAAAGTCGCGTTGCTATTAAACTTGCCTAAAGAACCTGTAATTATCTCGTTATCATTGATAATACTATCAAAAAAGGGAACTCCCTTTATTTTTTGCTCTCCAATTTTTAAGTAAGCTTCTTTAATATCTAATCTTTTTATATTGAATCCATCCATTTTTGGTTCCAGCCCGAATTTCTTAATTTCATCAGCAAGCCATTGAGCATTCTTCATATCTCCCTCTGTTCCAGTACGGTGAATCCCTTGACTATCATAGGTTTCAATAATTTTTGAAATTCGCTCCAATTGCTCCTTCAATGTCATTCTTTTCTATTATAAATTGTTTTAATAATAATAAGAAATAATATATGAATAGCTAAAAAAAAATTACTTGATTAAACAATGTCTGAAAAAATAAATAATGAAGACCCTACAAAGGGGGATGATGTTACTCCTATGAATGCGCTTTCCACTCAAGGTATGCATTTTGCAAATCCCATAAAAGATGTATATACTGCGAATTTACCAATAGCAGGGTGTGCTTGGGTGGAAACATCTGATGGCATCGTGTTGATTGATACATTATTAACGGTTGGTGCTGGTAAGGAAGTATTTAAAAGAATTAAAGGTAAGATCAAATATATTATTTACTCACATGGTCATGGTGACCATGTGGGTGGTGCTGAGGCTTTTCTCGCAGATAATCCAGAAATTATCGCTAGTAAATATCTTCCGGATCGGTTTGAGAAATATGAAATATTAGCACAACATAGAGGTCGAATAACTGCTCAACAATTTAATGTCCCAGAAGTCCCTCGATCTTTCGATTATGTTCATCCAACCAAGACGTTTTTAGGTGAAATGACAATTTCTCTTGGAGATAAAACTTTTGAACTCCATACTGCCCGTGCTGAAACCGATGATGTAGTATGGGTTTATGTCCCAGAACTTAAAGCCGCTTTCATTGGTGATCTAATGATTGGACCCGGATTGTTCCCTAATGTGGGTAATCCTTGGAAACCAACGCGATTTGCTTTGGACTGGGCAAAGACATTGGAAGAAATTAGAGCTCTTAATCCAAAATACGTTTTTTGTAATGGGGGGAGTATTTTTTATCAAGGTAAACGCGCAATAAAAGCTTTAAGTCATAATATTGAGGTGATCCGAGCGATGCATGATCAGGTTGTAGATTTTATCAATCAAGATATGCATATTACGGAAATGATTCATGCCGTTAAAGTTCCGGAGCATCTTAAGAAAAGCCCTTTTCTAAAACCATTTTACTCGCGACCAGAATTTTTCGTATTTAATGTCTATCGGTGGTATCATGGGTACTGGGACGGTAACCCGGCCAATCTATTACCCAGGCCCGAAAAGGAGGTCAAGAAAGAAATACTTGGGCTTATTGGAAGTTCAGAAAAAGTATTGAAAAGAGCGAAAGAACTTTTTGAACAGGATCAAGCTCAGCTTGCGCTTCAAGTCTTAGATGTGCTTATCCAAGCCGAACCAGAAAATATAGAAGCAAGAAAGCTGCGAATTGAACTGCTCAAGACATTAGGAGCTAACGATGAGTGTCTCATGTCTCGTAATTCATGGTATTATTCTATTAATCAAGATAAAAAATTTATACGTTCTCAGCTAAAACGTTAATATTTTCAAACTTCATAAAAAAGCAAATAGAGGAGCTATCATGAAAAAAATAGATTTTCCGGAGGGATTTCTATGGGGGGCTGCTACTTCAAGCTACCAAATAGAGGGAGCTTGGAATGAGGATGGAAAAGGCGAAAGTATTTGGGATGCTGCGTCTCATACACCTGGGACAGTAAAGAATGATGATACCGGAGATGTCGCATGCGATCATTATCATCTCTATAAAGAGGATGTACAATTAATGAAAGAGATTGGCCTTAAAGCTTATAGATTCTCTCTATCTTGGCCCCGTATTTTCCCTTCAGGTAAAGGAAAGATTAATCCTAAAGGTGTTGATTTTTATGATAATCTAGTTAACGAATTAATCGCAAATGATATTGAACCATTTATTACCCTTTATCATTGGGATTTGCCCTTAGAATTTAATAAAATAGGAGCTTGGGAAAGCCGTAAAGTTGTAGATGCTTTTGCTGAATTTGCAGAATTTATGTTTAATCATTATGGCGATCGCGTGAAATATTGGATCACATTTAACGAACCATTAGTTTTTGCGGTATGGTTTTATTTTCTCGGTATTTATGGCAAAAAGGATATCGCAAGTGGAATACGGGCTACCCATCTCGTTAATGTAGCACATGCAAAAGCCATCGAAGCATATCGCTCATCAAACTACTCTGATGGACAGATCGGCATAACTCTTAATCTAAATTCGGTCTATCCAAAAACTAGTTCTTCTTTAGATGCAGAAGGGGCTAGAATCGTTGACGGAGTAATAAATCGATGGTTCTTAGATCCTGTTTTCAAGGCAGAATATCCCAGTGATATTTTACCATTATTTGAAAAAACGCTTAATTTCCCTCCAATTCCGGAAGATGATTTACGATTATTAGAGGACAATCCTATGGACTTTATAGGAATAAATAACTACTCGTGTACTCGTGTAGGGGTTAAAAAACCCGAAGATTTAAATGATTTAGGCAAGTTGCTGTTGCCGAGAAGACCTGAAAGAGGGGTAGAAGTTTCAGAGATGGGATGGGAGGTATATCCCGAGGGATTGTACGATCTTTTAAAGAGGGTATATAATGATTATAATCACCCCGTTATATATATCACGGAAAACGGGATGGCTTGTAAAGATGATATAATCGTTGATAAGGTGGTACTAGATGATGATCGTTTGAGTTATCTTGAGAGATATCTTGAAGCATCACATAGAGCGATAAATGAGGGAGTAGACCTAAAGGGATATTTTGTTTGGTCTTTAATGGATAATTTTGAATGGATCGAAGGATATTCTAAGCGATTTGGAATTATTAGGGTTAATTTCGAGACTCAAGAGAGAATATGGAAAAAAAGTGCTTTATGGTACAAGGATGTGATTAGAGAAAATGGTTTTAATATGGAAAAAAAGTCTTAAAACCTTAGAAAAGAGGTATAAATTAAAAAATTCAATATTTTATTTTAACTTAAGAGTAATATTTATAACTACACGAAACAAACTTATTCTAATAAATATCTGAGTCACAAAAATCACAATTTAAAAATAAGAGTAGAAGTGTAAAAAATTTTAGAACCACAGAAGCAAGATGAATCGAATCTCATTGATGGAAAAGAGTTTGGCAAAAGATTTGCAGAATGGTCCCAAAAACACCTTAAGGATCTCCAAGAACTTGAAAAAATAGCTGAGGAAAATAAAATATCATGGGGATCTTGTGTTGAGGATATCGCGCAAAGATATCCTAATAATATTGCCGTTAAGTTTGAAGATATTACGCTTACTTATAAAGAATTTAACGAATTAGTTAACCAATATGCAAATTATTTTATCTCTTTAGGCTTAAAAAAAGGGGATGTCGTAAAAATCTTCATAAAAAACAGAATAGAATTTTTACTTGTTTACACTGCAAATGCTAAAATTGGAGCAATAAATTCATTAATTAATACCGATATACGCAAAAAAACTCTGGTATATAGTATAAACCTTACCCCCGGCAAAATCGTAATAGTGGGTGAAGAATGTTTTGAAGTTTTTAATGATTCTAGATCAGAATTCAATTTATCTGATGTTCAAAAATTTTGCTTTATACCAGATAGCGGAGAGATGGCCACTCCAGAAGGATTTATTGATCTTCCCCAAACTGTTAAAGAATTTCCAGTTGATAATCCTCCAACTACAGCTAATGTTAAATTAACTGATGTACTTGCTTATTTGTATACTTCTGGTACTACTGGTATGCCCAAAGCAGCACTTTTAACTCATTATCGTGTTGTTGGTCCTGGATTTGCTTTTGGGCGACTAATAACGGAGATGACTCCCGAAGATGTGATGTATATTCCCCTTCCCTTCTTTCATGGTACTTCCTTGATGACAGGTTGGTCAACTGTTCTTCTCAGCGGAGGAGCCTTAGCTTTGACCCGTAAGTTCAGCGTTAGCCATTTTTGGGAGGAGATTCGAAAATTTAAAGCAACGGCCTTTAATTATGTAGGGGAAATGTGCCGTTATCTCATGAATCAACCTGCTAGTCCGGATGATTTGAATAATTCCGTGCGAGTTGTTATTGGAAATGGACTTCGTCCTGAAATATGGAAAGATTTTAAAAAACGATTTGATATTCCTTTTATTGCTGAATTTTACGGATCGTCGGAAGGAATTGGAGGATTTGGAAATGTGTTTAATTTTGATTGTACCTGCGGTTATGGATTCGGTACCTATGCGATAGTGAAATGGGATTTTGATGAAGAAAAACCCATCAAAAACAATAGAGGTTTTATGAGGAAGGTTCGTCGCGGCGAAATAGGTTTACTTCTAGTAGAAAGTGAAGGAATTAATGAATTCCGGGGTTATACTGAAACGGATGAAACTGAGAAGAAGTTATTAAGAGATGTGTTTAAAAAAGGGGACGCATGGTTCAATACTGGCGATCTAATGCTAGATCAAGGATGCAGTCATGCACAATTTGTAGATCGCCTAGGAGATACATTTCGCTGGAAGGGACACAATGTATCCACCACTGAAATAGAAGAAGTGTTCAATTCTTTTGAGCAAGTCTTAATGTCTTCTGTCTATGGGGTTAAAATACCACACACAGATGGAAGAGCAGGAATGGCAGCAATTGTTCCCGGGGTAGATCTCAGCAAGTTTGATTTCAAGGTGCTATATCAGCTTTTAAACGAAAATCTGGCTCCTTATGCCATTCCGATTTTTCTCAGGTTTAAACCGGAGCTCTCAGTAACTCATACCTTTAAATTGAAAAAATTAAAACTTAAAAGGGAAGGGTTCGATCTTGAAAATATAGGGGATCCTTTATTTATTTTGCTTCCAAACGAGTCAGAATACATCCCTTTAACAAAGGAAATCTATGAAAATATTCAAAAGCAAAAATATAATTTTTAAATTCTATTTTTTTTAAGATAAGAGTTTTAGAATATCCTATAGTATTTTTTAATTTGTCAATTATCCTTAAAAATCATAAAAAATTTCGCTATGTATTATGAATAAAACGGCTATTATTGAAACCAAATCTGGTAAAATCCAAGGTTATACTGAAAACGGATTGCAAATATTTAAAGGTATTGCTTATGCTGAACCCCCTATTGGAGATTTACGTTTTCGTCAGCCAGTTGCGAAGAAATCCTGGGATGATGTGCTAGATGCTACTAAATATGGTCATTGTGCATTTCAGGCATATTCACAATTAGAAGAATGGTTTGGTAAGCTCCAACCAGAAAGTGAGGATTGTTTAAATCTAAATATTTGGACACCGAAAGCTGATAATAATAAGCGTCCAGTAATGTTTTGGATACATGGAGGCGCTTTTACAATTGGAGGAGGAATAGATCCTTTATATGATGGTTCAGCTCTGGCAAAACGAGGCGATCTTGTGGTGGTTACTATAAATTATCGACTTGGTATGTTTGGTTATTTATACGTTCCAGGAAAAACTATTAATGTAGGTCAATTTGATCAAATATTAGCATTAAAATGGGTACAGGATAACATTGAATTATTCGGGGGTGATCCAAATAACGTGACCATTTTTGGTGAATCCGCTGGAGGATATGCAGTTGTTACTCTATCCGCAATGCCTGCTGCTAAAGGACTTTTTCACAAAGTCATAGCTCAGAGCGCTCCCTTTATTGATCTTAGCATTAATGATATAACTACCAAGAAATTGATGCGAAAATTTGGTTTAAAAAGGGGGGATATCGATGGATTACGCAAAATTGCAGCTGAAAAAATTATAGAGGGGCAGAACAAATATTTTGAGGAGAATCCTAGAGAGATTCTCGCATTAAGACCTCTGATTGATGGAGATACGATACCAATACATCCTTTGAATGCATTTCAAAAAGGCGACTGTAAACAAATTGATTTTATGATAGGAACTACTCTAGATGAGTTCAAATTGTTTTCTGCTCTTGATCCAAATGCGTTCGATGTAAGCGATGAGGAATCAGAAAAACTATTACTTGGATACTTAGGTACGCTAGGTATAGCCAGTAATAAGGGAAAAGCAATACTCAATACATATAAAAAAGCAAGGGAAGGAAAATTTTCTACAGATCCTAAAGAAATAATGTCGGCACTTATCACTGATGCCATATTTAGAATTCCCACTATACGATTACTTGAGGCTCAGAGACCTCATCAGCCAAATACTTATAACTACATGTTTACATGGCAAACTCCAGCTCTAGATGGAATACTTGGAGCTTGCCATGCTCTTGAACTACCTTTCGTTTTTGGAAATCTTGATCTACCCCTCATGGATAGATTTGTTGGCAAAAATCCTAATAAAGCTCTTAGCGAAAAAATGATGGATGCATGGATCGCTTTTGCTCGCACTGGAAATCCTAACCATGATGGCATTCCTGAATGGGCTCCATATGATAAGGAAAAGAGAACCACGATGTTTTTTGGAGATAAATGTGAAGCCGTCAATGCTGCGTTTGATAAGGAAAGGGCTGCGTGGGATGGATTATTAGAGATTTAATTATTTTTTAATCATTTTTTTCTTTTCAATTACAGATAATAAGGAAATATTTAGTAAAATAAGACATTAATTAAATTCAAGATTAATTAAGAAATAATCTTATCTTTTAAAATGAATGATATAAAAAAATTAGAACCTAAGTTCGAAGAATTTGAAGTTCGTAACCTCATCCTTTTCATTTTAATAGCTTTTAGTTGGACTTGGTTATTTTACCTGCCATCTATTCTGTCACCGACTGGTGGTGGTCGCACATCAACTGGAACTATTGAACTTCATATACTAATATTAGAGAGCATAGGAAATTTGGGACCTTTAGTTGGAGCGGTTTCTTTAACCCTTATAAATGAAAAAAGAAAAGGAATCAAACAGTTATGGAATAGATTCTGGAACTTTCATATAAAAAAGAAATGGTTAATAGTAATCTTTTTTTTATTGCCTTTTTTATCTGGAATTGCTTTTTTAACTGCCATAAGTATTGAAGGGGTAATTCCTGAATTAATCTGGTTATCTGAACCATGGCTACTTATTTTCTGGTTTATTTTATTATTTACATTTGCCGGAGGTTTGGCTGAAGAATTCGGATGGAGGGGTTATGCTCTTGATCGCTTACAGGCTAAGTATAATGCACTTTATTCTAGTATCGTTCTTGGAGTAATATGGACTTTTTGGCATCTACCATTTTGGTTCGTTCCTGGAAGTTCTCATCAAAACAGTTCATTTTTATGGTTCTTAGTCTTCGTTATCTTTCTTTCTATTTTCTATACATGGATATATAATAATACTGAAGGAAATCTCTTAGCATCCACGATCTTTCATGCTATGAGCAATCTAGCAATTATTATTATCTTCCCTCTCGGCCAAACATCTAATGGGATACTCTATTATACCTTGATAATTATTATTTTTGCTGTATTAATTATGATAATTTTTAATCCAAAAACACTAAAACATAATCTCTAAAAGAAAATTGTATATCTAAACGGTTATTAGTGCAATAAGTTTGTCTGAATTGTCAAAATAAAGTTAATTAATTAGCAGTAATAATTCTAAATAATAATATTAAAATATTCTATAATGAATAAAAGGAACGCATATGAGCATAGACACAATTCCAAATAAAATTCCTAAAATTATTTTAAAAGACTTAAACAAAAAAAAATATGATAATATTATTCTTTTTGCTCTAGCGATATACGGCCCTCACAGCTCTGAGGAACTCATCAAAAATAATATGGAAAAGAAGATATTTCAAAAATGGGTAGAACAGCTTAAAAGAGAAAATTTGATTGAAGAATATTCAAGAGATAATGATACTTTCTATAGAGCAACTGAGATTGGAAAGGACGAGCTTTTGAGGCGTATTGAAAATAACTCTAAATTAAACAGGCTTGTACATAGACATGTCTCTTTTTTTGATGGACTCCTTGGTGGAGATACAGCTAAGGAAAGAGAAGAAGAAATTAATAGATCTAATGATGATTATACTCTAAGCTATAGGGACTATGTCTTTGGGCTTCTATCCGTTGATTGGCGTATAAATGAAATGTTTGAGGATGGCACTAAAGCTGGAGAGCTCAAGCCTGAGGATAGAATGTCTTTTGGCACTTTCTTAGATTATAATGAGGAGCACTATGCAAATAGACCTGCCCTTCTTTATAAAGACAAAAGCTACACACACAAGGAATTAAATGAATGGATAAATCGTTATGCAAATTATTTTCTCTCTTTAGGCTTTAAAAAAGGAGATATAATTAATGTTTTTTTGGAAAACCGACCAGAATTAATGTTCACAATTGGAGCAATGACTAAAATTGGAACAATTGCTTCATTAATTAACACAAGGCAGAGATCCTCAACATTAGTTCATAGCCTTAAGATTAATAAAGTTAAGGCCTATATAATTGGTGAAGAGCTTTATGATGCGTTCGAAGAAGTTAGGAACCAATTGGAATTAACAAGTGAGCGTCTTTATTTTTTAAAAGATAAAGGTAATATGACCATTCCCGAGGATTTTATTGACCTAAATGAAGCGGTTAAAGATCATGACGTTACAACTCCCGCAACCATGAACGATATTATAGGAAAAGACCCTTATGCATTTATTTTTACGTCTGGGACTACTGGGCTCCCTAAAGCCGCTCCAATGAGGCACGTACATATGATGGGTGCCATATACGGGTGGGGTGGGATGGCAAATGACATGAAACCCGAAGATATTATCTATATTACTTTACCTTTATTTCATAGCAATGCAGTACATGTTGGGTGGTCATCTGCCTTGAGGGGAGGATCTGCAGTAGCATTAGCACGCAAATTCAGTGTTAAAAATTTCTGGCGAGATGTTAGAAAATATAAGGCTACCTGCTTTAATTATATAGGTGAATTATGTAGGTATCTTTTAAATCAAGCTCCAAGTCCAGATGATCGAAATCATAATGTTTACAAAATATGCGGTAATGGACTTCGGCCTGAGATCTGGAAACAATTCAAAGAGAGATTTGGTATAAGAAATGTACATGAGCATTGGGGAGCTACCGAGATTAGGGGGATGTATTGCAATTACTTGAATATTGACTGCACAATAGGAATTAATTTTCAACCTCTTGCCTTGGTTAAATATGATATTGATACTGATGAGCCTATTCGAGATCAAAATGGTTACTTTCAAAAAGTTGATAGAGGGGAAGCAGGATTATTGATTATAAAAATGGTCGATGATACTACTTTTGCCGGGTATACTGATAAACAAGCTACGGAAAAAAAGATCTTCAGGAATCCCTTTGGAAACAATGAGCTTTGGTTAAATACTGGAGATATGATCCGTTATATTGGTTATTATCACGCCCAATTCGTAGATCGCCTTGGAGATACATTCCGCTGGAAAGGTGAGAATGTTTCTACTTCAGAAGTTGAAGATATTGTGGCCTCCTTTGAACAGATAGAGCATTCCTCGGTATTTGGTGTGGAAATATCCGGAACGGAAGGGCGTGCAGGTATGGCTTGTGTTAAAGCTACAGTGAGTCCCGAGAACCTTAAACTTAACGAGCTTTTAAATTTAATGCAAAATAATCTCCCCCCGTATGCCATTCCAAAGTTTATACGCGTCTTATCCAAATTAAAAACAACTTCAACTTTTAAAATTAAAAAATCTGATATGAAAAAAGTCGGCTTTGACATAACTAAAACTAACGATCCTATTTATGTACTATTACCAGAAAGCTCAGAGTATGTTTTATTATCAAAGGAAATTCACAATAATATCATGAATAGAAGATATCGATTTTAATAAATATCTTCTTTCATTATAGCTATTTTTCTTATTAAAATGTTAAACTTACGTATTGAGTTAAAATTATTAATATGAACTTCCTTAGTTTTACTATATTATAATTTGAAAATTGGAGAACTCTAATGAAACTATATAACTTAGGTGTGAGGGGGGGATTAACAAAAATCAATAAAATCGCCTTTAAAGAAGATCAAGTTTATTTAATCGATGACTTCAAAACTCTTTATTTGTGGATTGGGCAAAAAATTCCCGAGAAAAGAAAAGAGTTTTGTTTTAAAAAAGTTAATACTTTAAATGAAAAAAGAAAACCTCCCTCCACTATACAAATACTAACTCAAAACAAAGAATATGGCTCATTTCTTGCTATTATGGATCTTTTAAAGCAAGGTTTAAAGCAAGAACTAATTAGTGAAAGAAGGCCAGAATTAGAGATTCAATATGAAGATACAATGGAATTAATAGACGCAGGAATAGATCCCGATTTAGAAGGAGAAATAACCATAGCAGCTCATGAAATCTCAAAAGAGAAGAAGTCCTATGACGAATTATGTAAGCAACTTGCTGAGATCCAAATAAATCTCATTAAACCTAAAGGTAAAGCAACCAAAAAAGAAATTGATCAAAAAGCAAAAGAAATTCATAAATCCTCATCCACATATGAAGAGCTTTGCTGGTTAATTGCGGAATTAAATCTTTTATCGAAAAAAAAATCTTTTAAAGAATAAGCATTGAACCTGTCTATTTTTTACTTTTAATGATTTGAAGTAAATAGCGTATTATTAAATAATATCAAAAATAATTTAAGCTTAGCAATAAAATGTAGGTGAAAATCAATTTCAACCCCTCGCAAAGAAAGGTTAGCGTGGAGCATGAAGGGCGTTTGGTACGAAGCGTGCGCGTCTGAAGGTCATTGCTCCTTTTATTTTGGTAGAGACCGTGAGGAGCCCTGTAAATCCTTTCAATTATTTCAAGTGGATGAAGGTAAAATTGGCGACGTGGATATTAGTAGCATATTAGCCATTAACGTCATTGATTTATACTCAAATAAAGCAATAGATGTGTTGCCTAAGGGAGGAGAAGGAGGTTTATATATAAGCCACACGACCACAAAAGAACAAAGAAAGTATTTAGAACCATTTTTCACTAGCAATGCCCCCGGCATGTTAATACTAAAGAAAGTTCTGGGAACTAAATATGTCGATATTAGTCTTAAGCAAGAGGAGAAAAACACATACCATATAACTATGCCTTATGGAGAAATGAAATTGTCATATGCCCCCAGTGGTGACGGTCAAAACCCACAACGCTTAGAAAATTCGCTCTTTAGCATGTTCCTTTCTGACTTAAAAATTTGTAATACGCACTTTTGGAAGTACAATGATTTCGGAAGGAACTGGGATTTTAAAAATCGAAGCGGAATTATCGGACAATTTGATTTACAGGGTAAATCAAGAATGGTAATAGAGTAAAAAAAATTAATTAATAATTTAATTATTTTTTTTCTAATTTATGGACACATCTAATATTCATTTTGATAGAGGATATAATTAAATTTATTTAAGAGGAATATTTTTCCGATTGTAGAATAAATTATGGAATTAAAAACACTATTCAGCCCGCAAAAAATTGGAAATGTGGAAATTAAGAACAGAATAGTCAGATCAGCTACTTTTGAGCATAGAGCTGAAAAATATGGATATGTTGGTCAAAAAATAATTGAATTTTATGATGAATTAGCGCGTGGTGGAACAGGTTTAATTATCACTGGATTCACTGGAATAGATCCGAGTGCGACAGTAAGCCCATATCAACTTCGATTAGATAATGACTCCTATATTTCAGGACATAAAAAATTAGTTAATATTGTTCATGATCAACCAAGTGTTAAGTTAGCTATACAAATTGTCCATTCGGGACGGCAGGGTGATCATCCAAAATTTCCTTCTGTCGCACCTTCTCCAATTCCAGAAAAAACGACAGGTTTAACACCAAAAGAATTAAGTATTGAAGAGATTTATGAATTTATTAAAAAATTTAAAGATACAGCTATTCGAGCTTATGAATGCGGATATGATATGGTCCAACTCCATGCAGCTCATGGGTATCTTCTAAGTAATTTTGTGTCGCCTTATACAAATAAACGTAGGGATGAATTTGGGGGAAGCATTGAAAATATGGCAAAAATCCTTGTAGAAATCTTCTATCGAATTAGAGATGAGCTTGGAAAAAAATTTCCTATTACAGTCAAACTCCAAACCCAGGATTCAGTACCTGGAGGACTTACATTAGATGTAAGTTCAAAAATAGCAGAGATTCTTGCCGATACTGGTTATGATGCGATTGAACCGAGTGGAGGGATTTATGAAAGTCAATTAACCAATAAAAATTCCTATCCTTGCAAAATTAGTTCATCTGAGGATGAAAACTATTTTTTACCAACAGCTAAAGTGATAAAACCTCTAATAAGGAAATCAAAATTGATTCTAGTAGGAGGTATAAAAAATCCACTCTCGGCAGAAAAAATACTCAATGACAACCATGCAGATTTCATTTCGATGTGTCGTCCTTTGATATGTGAACCTAATTTACCTAATCGTTGGAAAAATGGTGACATTTCACCAGCAAAATGCAAAAGTTGTAATTCTTGCTTAATAAATATGAGAATCGGGCCAGTACATTGTATACAAAAAAAACCAAAACAAATTAAAAAGACTCGAATCTTAGGATGGTAAATTATGAAAAATGTTGGAACACCTCCCATAGGATACCCATCAGAAAGGAATGAGGATACTTTTTCAAAAAGGCCCGAGATAAGATATTGTTATCTTGTTAAGATAATAATGCAACAAAAAAAGAAAATTATATTTTTTCTATAATATGAACACACATAGCAGCCTCTCCAGGTCCGATATTACCCCCGCCATTTTCTGCTAAAGCAATTTTAGGGTTCTTAACCTGTCTTTCTCCTGCTTCCCCGCGTAATTGTATTACCAATTCATAGATTTGTGCCAAACCCGACGCACCGATAGGATGTCCGCGAGAAAGTAAACCACCACTAGTATTAATAGGAATTATCCCATCGATGGCTGTCGCACCACTCTCCGTAAACGGACCACCCTCTCCTATTGGACAGAAACCCATTTGTTCAATTTGATGTATTTCTCCAAAAGCCGTAGCATCATGTACCTCCGCCACGTGGATATCTTTTGGACCAAGACCAGACATTTGATATGCAGCCATAGATGCTCTTTTTGCAATGTCATCTGATGTCCATGATCCTGATCTTAGAACTGATGCCCTTATCAAAATGGCTCTATCTTTAAGTTCTGGGTGTTGTTTCAACCAGTTTTCTGAGCATAAAATTGCTGCTGCTGCTCCATCTCCAACTGGAGCGCACATAGATCTCGTAAGAGGATAAGCTACTTCATAGTCCTCTAAAACTTGCTCTACAGTTAGAGGGAAAGTATACTGTGCTAAAGGATTCAATGATGAATTTGTATGATTTTTTGATGCAACCACAGCTAATTGCCGTTGCGTCAATCCGTATCTTTTCATGTGGTTTCGGGCTCCCATTGCATAGAGATCCATAAACGCTGAATGACCTCCCTTTTTTTCTTTGACCGCCTCGGTTCCCTGTTTTTTAGCTAATTTCTCCTTTCTTTTTCTTTCCATTTTTTTCAATTGTTCAATAAGTTTCCTCGTCCTCACTACATCTGTGCCTGCTATAAAGCCTTCCATCATTCTTTTACGATCTTCGTGGTATACTTTTTCGGCACCTATCGCAAGGGTA
>SMTZ1_10004098_pt1 | contig 14658 bp, 12 predicted proteins | sample DeeMarSWOR136_30_FD_25667 | JGI IMG/M metagenome (IMG submission 25667) | reverse complement strand
TCCTTTTCGTTGGAGCCTTAGGCCATGCCTTTAGCCCCAACCCGGACCGCGGGGGTTTCATGACCACCGATGGCGGAAAGACCTGGAAAAAAGTCCTGTACACGGACGAGGAGCATGGGGTTTCGGATCTAGATATCGATCCGCAAAATCCGAACATCCTCTACGCCGGGCTCTGGCATTTTGAACGCCAACCCTGGACGTTCCGCAGTGGCAGCAAAAAGGGCGGTGTCTACAGGTCTATTGACGGTGGTCTGACTTGGGAAAAAATCACCAGGGGTGTGCCTAAACTCATCGGGCGAATAGGGGTGAAGGTTTCCAAGAGCCGTCCGGAAGTCGTGTATGTCATCGCCGAATCCCACGAGGGAACACTGTTTCGTTCGGAAGACCGGGGAATGACATTCCGGACGATCTCCAAGGACAGGCAGATCGTCTCCCGGGGTTTTTACTACACTGATCTGAGAGTCGATCCCACCGATGAAAATCGCCTGTATGCTGTCGCTTCCCGACTTTTTCTGTCGATTGATGGAGGCCAGAATTTTGAATCCATTTCTCCCACCACCCATGTGGATTACCACGCCCTCTGGATCGATCCAGAAGACCCCGATCGTCTCTGGCAGGGGCAGGATGGAGGAGTCGCCGTCTCTTACGATCGGGGAAAAAGCTGGGAATATGTCAATAATTTTCCTGTCGGCCAGTTTTATCAGATTTATGCCGACGAACGGGAGCCGTTTTATTATCTGGGAGGGGGACTGCAGGACAACGGAACATGGTATGGACCGAGTCGCACTCGCGAGCCCTCGGGCATCCTCAACGACGACTGGCGGATGATCAGCTTCGGGGATGGGTTTTTTATCGCTTCTCATCCGGATAATCCCGAACTCTTCATTACCGAGTCCCAAGGCGGACGGATCGTGAGAACCGATATGAATACCCGGGAGCAGCAGGACATCAGTCCCCAGGCTCGAGGGGCCGACGGCGGTCCAGCCTCAACTCTGAAGTATCGATTCAACTGGAATTCGCCGATTATCCCTTCGCCCCACAACAGCAGGACCATTTATGTCGGCGGGAATGTCGTCTTCAAATCTACAGATTTTGGGTCGACTTGGCAGGTTATGAGCCCGGACTTAACCACGAACAACCCGGAAAAGCAAAAAACAGCCGGAGGGCCGGCCTGGACTGAAAACACGACAGCCGAATTTCACTGCACCATCATCAGCTTAGCGGAATCCCCCATCCAGGAAGGGATTCTCTGGGCTGGAACAGACGATGGCTACTTGAATGTTTCGATGGATGGCGGGAAAAACTGGGACAATGTGGTGAAGAATGTCCCGGGAATACCCGCTAATTCCCCGGTCTCACATATAGAACCTTCCAGAGCGGCGGCAGGGCGGGCTTACTGTGCTTTTGATCGGCATCTGCTGGATGACTTCAGTCCCTGGATTTTCAAAACAGAAGATTTTGGAAAGACCTGGATGAACATCACCAACAACCTTCCCCCGAAGGCCTATGTTTGGGTTCTCCGGGAAGATCCAAAAAACGCCCAGATTCTGTATGCGGGAACAGAATTCGGCCTTTTTGTCTCCTTCCAGGGTGGGAAAAGCTGGACAAAGCTCCACCTGAAGAACCTGCCTACGGTAGCTGTCCACGATATTCTGATCCACCCCCGGGAGAATGATCTTATCTTGGGCACTCATGGTCGAAGTCTTTGGATTTTTGACGATATCACCTTCCTCCAGAATATCAATCCAGATATTCTCCAGCAGCCAGTTTTCCTTTTTCCGGTCCGACCAGCGATGCGTTTTTCCAGCCAGATGTCCCGTTACGGGATTGCAGACAAGGTGTTCAAGGGCGCCAATCCCCCCTTTGGCGCTTTGCTGACCTATTATCTCGAAGAAAAATTGGATGAAAAAGACAAGATCAAGATTGAAATTGTTGACCAGAGCGGCAAAGTCATCCGTGAAATCGGGATATGCCCGAAAGAGAAAGGCCTCAACCGGGCAACCTGGGACCTCCGCCTTCAACCTCCACGCCGCCGTCGGGAGGGAAGGGAACAGGGCGACTTTTTTGGCCGGGGACCACAAGGGCCTCTAGCCCTGCCGGGAATTTACACCGTCCGGTTCATTATCAACGAAAAAACATACGAACAGCCAGTCGAAGTGTATCTGGATCCGGCCCTGGATGTTTCCTTAGAGACGCTCCAGGATCAGCAAGAATACACGCTCAAGCTGCGGGACATGCAGTCACTGGTCAATGATGTCCTCCGGGCCTTGGATATGATGAGAGATCAGCTTGAGGAGAGGAAAAAAACGGCTAAAAAAGAGGATGTTGATTTCCCAGATGAAGCGATAAAATTGATCGATGAGCATCTCAAGAAGATCGCTTCTCACCAGGAGCGGCTGGCTCGTCCCGAGGGGGCCCCTTGGACTGCAGGCTCCAAGCTTCTGGAAAAGCTGAGGTCTTTGTTCAGAACCCTAGATCAAGTTCATGCAGCGCCGACAGAGGCTCAGAAAGCCTATTTCCAAAACCTGGAGGAGGATTACAACAAAGGCATGGTCGAGATAGGAAAGTATCTGTCGGAAGAAGCCGTCGGATTGAACACCCAGCTGCGTCAGCTTAACGTCCCGATTCTGGTCCTGCCCAAGACTCCTGTTTTAAAGAAATGAGGTGGTGAAAAGGAGATCATCATGGCTGATCTGACGGCATCGTATATGGGGCTCAAGCTCCGGAACCCGCTCATTGTCGGCAGTTGCGATTTTACACGAAACGTCACAGGAATCCGAAAATGCGAGGAGGCCGGAGCAGGCGCTGTGGTTTTAAAATCAATTTTTGAGGAACAGTTCCTGATCGAAGAAGACATTCTGGAGAAGGATTATAACATCTACCCAGAAGCTGTGGATTATTTACGCAGCGGCGGACTCCTCGAGTATGCTCCGCAGAGAATATGTCAAGTGATCGAAGAAGCGAAGAAGACGATCAAAATTCCTGTTATTGCCAGCATCAACTGTCAGACTCCTAAACTGTGGACCCGCTTTGCCAAGCAGCTTGAAGGGGCTGGGGCCGATGGTCTGGAGCTCAATATTTACTATCTTCCCCTTGAACTCGGCGTACCGGGAGCAGAATACGAAGAGTTCCATGTCAAAATTCTGCGAGAAATAAGAGGAGTGGTTAAGATTCCCATTTCTATAAAACTCTCTTCTCAATTATCTTCCATTCCCTATCTTGCCAGCAGACTGGCTGACTCCGGGTGTGACTCACTCGTCCTCTTTAACTGGTTCATGGAGCCCGATATCGATGTCCAGAGATTGAGAACCAGGAATACCATCGGGAGAGGAAATTTCAACCAGACCTTGAGATGGGTGGCTCTCCTGGCGGGCAGAATCAGTTGTGAGCTCGCCTCGTCCGGTGGATTAAAAAAAGGAGAAGATATCATCAAACAACTTCTCGCTGGAGCTTCGGCGGTTCAGGCTTGCAGCCTCTTCTATCAAAAAGGATTGAAGGTCATCCAGGATTTGTTGGTCGAGATGGAGACCTGGATGAAAGATCATCACTTTGCTTCTGTGGAAGATTTTAAAGGGGAGCTGTCTTTCAAGAAACAGGATCTCAACGTCAGAGGAATCGGGGAAGCCGAAGCATTCCTCCGGGCTCAATACATGAAAGTCTACAAAAAGTTTGAATAGCGATGATCTTTCTGGTAAAAGTATATTTTATGGGGGTATAATTCTGTAATAAGGGGGAAACATGGAAAGAATCACCGAGATTTTTGTCGTCCTGGAAAACCGTCCCGCGACTCTAGGGGAGTTGTGCAGCCATCTGGCTGAAAACAAAATTAACATCGAAGCCATCGGTGTCTTCCAGGACACAGCCAAACTGTATGTGGAAGATATCAACAAAGCTGTGAAATTATTGTCCAAATTAGATTACGTGATAGAGATGAGGGATGTCCTCAAGGTTGACCTGGAAAACAGGCCAGGGGCTCTGGCCGACTTGGCTTCCAAGTTAGGAAACAAGGGAATCAACATTGAATACTGCTATGGGACCTTGAGCAAAAAAGGCAAGATGTCCTCGGTCATCCTTGATGTCTCGGATATTGACAGAGCCCTTAAGATTATCAAAAGCTGACGAAAATCCGGCCTTTATCCCTTAGTTGATGTCCTGGTCCGTGATGAATATTTTTTAAGAAGGAGCTTCTCATGACAGAGAATCAGAAAAAGAAGTCGGTTCTTGTTAGCTTTCCTCGGACGTTTTGGGTAGCTAACTTGATGGAATTGTTCGAGCGCGGAGCCTACTACGGACTCAACGCTGTTCTGGCCCATTATCTGGCTAAAGTCCTGTTCTTCAGTGAGCAATCCGTTGGTATTCTTCAAGGGTTTGTTTACGCTCTCACCTATGTCGTGCCCATCCTGGGAGGAGCTCTGGCGGAACGCCTCGGCTACCGCCGGATGCTTCTCGTAGCCTTTTCCTTGCTCACCGTGGGTTATTTTGCTGCTGGTAATTTTACTTCTTACGGTTTAATCTTCCTATTCCTCCTGATCATGGCCACAGGCAGCGGACTCTTCAAACCCATCATCACCGGGACAGTGGCCCGGACAACCACCAAAGACAACAGCGGCTTCGGGTTTGGTGTTTACTACTGGTGTATCAACCTGGGCGCTTTCTTAGGCCCTCTTTTCATCAGCTGGATAAAAGGATTCAGCTGGAAATATGTTTTTTTCTCCTCGGCGTTGTGGTGTTTATTGATGCTCCTGCCGGCAGGCTTTATGTTTAAAGATCCAGAAAGACAAAAAAGTACAAAAAAAATAAGACAAGTGCTGAGTGAGGCTTTGCTCGTGCTGCGGGATTCACGGTTTATGCTTCTCATCGCTGTCTATTCCTGTTTCTGGATCCTGTATTTTCAGATGTTTGGATCTGTCCTGTGGTATCTCCGTGATTTCATCACAAGGTCCGATGTCGATAGGTTTATGGCTAAAATCGGCATTCCCTTCCAGTTTGATGTGGAACACGTGACTGTCATCAACGCAGGCACCATCATCCTCCTCGTTGTCTTTATCAGCCGGATCGTGAAGAATCTCAAGCCGCTTCCTGTCATGGCCACAGGAATCATCATCGGCTCGGCGGGATTCCTTGTTTTGGCCTTCACCCACAGTGCCTGGTTTTTTGTTTTAGGGATTGCCGTGTTTTCACTAGGGGAAATGACGGCTCATCCTAAATACTACAGTTATGTGGGTCTTGCTGCGCCCAAAGACAAAGTGGCGGTTTACATGGGATATGCCTTTTTGTACGGTGTTATCGGGAGCCTGTTCGGGAGCAACATCGGGGCTGTGTTGTATGAAAGAATCCTCAAGCCTATCGCACCCTCGGCAGAATCTGTAACCGCAAGGATACCGCTGGCCCCAGAGGTCATCGGTCAGATCCGGTCATTCTGGCTGATTTTTGCCGTATTGGGCGTTGTCTGCTTGGGCTGCCTGCTCCTCTACAATAAATACTTCTCGAAGGATACACCTCAGGCCAACCGGAGAGCCTGGAAAACCATGTTGGGAATCTACCTGGTTTTAGCGGCCGGGGGACTGTATTTTCTCGTCTATTCTCTGTTTCTCACTCCTGAAATCCAGTGGAAGACGCTTGTCCAATCGTTAATCCTGCTCGCTCTCGGTGGAGGGGGGATATGGATAAGTTTGAAGAGAGACGAAAAAGAAATAATACAAAGCTAGATTCGGGGAGGTCAGAATGAAATCCTATACTGAATATTTGGCCTTCAACACAGCCAACAGGAGAGAATTTATCAACATCACGCCTCGAGTAAGATCCTGCCTTGAGAAGAGCGGTGTTAAAGAAGGCCTTTGTCTGGTCAACGCCATGCACATCACAGCCAGCGTATTCATCAATGATGACGAATCCGGTTTGCACAAGGATTTTGAAACCTGGTTAGAAGGATTGGCTCCTCATCAGCCTGTTGCCAAATACTCCCATAACCTCACCGGCGAGGACAACGCCGATGCCCACTTGAAACGAACCATCATGGGGCGAGAAGTGGTCGTGGCTGTCACAGCAGGACGATTGGATTTTGGTCCATGGGAGCAGATTTTCTACGGTGAATTTGACGGACGGCGCCGGAAGAGAGTTTTGGTTAAAATTATCGGCGATTAGACGAAAAGGGTGACATCAGCTTGTTGGGCCTGCTCGATAAAGGTGGCCACCCCCACACACTGAGCCACTTCGTCGATCATCTTGTCCCTGGGGATCTCCATCACTTCCATACTCATCTGGCAGCCGTGGAGTTTGACACCAAGATCGATGGCCATCTGTCTCATTTCTGCCAGTGAGGGAACCCGCTTTGCTTTCATCATTTTCTTGAACATCCAGCGCCCTATTCCACCGAAATTCATCTTGCTGGGAGTAGAACGGTTGATGTCTCCTCCATAAAATAAACCCAGTAATTTACCGAACAGGCTTTTTCCAGTTCTCTTTTTCTTCTTAAGAGCCCGGAGTCCCCAGAAGGTGAAAAACATGGTCACCTCCATGTTGGCCGCAGCGGCTCCGGTGGCGATGGCAAAAGCGGCGAATAATTTATCCAAATCGCCGCTAAAGACGACCATCGAGAGTTTCTTCTTTTTCTCTTCCATGATGAACGAATGACTCCTTGAATTATTTCTTTATGGCAGTAGCCTCCTTGACTGTTTCTGACTGGGAGAGGAGGGCTTCCTTCAAGACTTCACTGATCAGGTCGAAAGCCTTGATTATCTTCGTGTTGGCAATGGAATAATGAACGTTTATACCCACCCGTCGGGCCTTAACGATACCTCTGGTTCTTAAAATGGCCAGATGTTGAGAGAGGTTGGCCTGAGATATTGTGGTCCTTTTGGCCAGCGCTGTGACAGACATCTCTTCCTGACGGAGGTTGTCCAAAATTTCCTGCCTCTTCGGATGAGAGAGTGTTTTGCACAGTTCTGAGTGTAGGGTGTAGAAATCTTTCTTTTCCATGGGTTCAGCCTTCTCTATAAATTACTATATTCTAATAATGGAATTATAGATAAAAAAGCCTACTCTTGCAACAAGAACCTTTATAGAGTACGGATATTTATTTCTGTGATAGGAGAGAGGAGGGAAGGTTGGTAGATGCAGATAAGGCGAGGCCCTGTTCGTTACCCGCTTTCGCGAGTACAGGCTGAGCATTATAGTGGTAAGTGCGAGATCTTCAGTGAAGCTTGTGCCTGTGAAAGCAGGCAACGGACAGGGCTCGCCTTTAAAAGCTGAATCCAACAACACCATAATCACAGACGAAATTCTCTTCCTCTTGGTTTCAATCCATTTCAGGATAGAGAAGGGCGTTGAGCAGGAATTTGTATGTTCCATGGGATTGGGCTCTATGCTGACAGCGGATGCCGATGAGGATGATATGGCCCTTCTTGTACTTGGCGTCAACCACAGCCGCCTTGCGGGCAATGACGTCTTCACCCAAAAGCCAACCGCTGAGAAGAATTTCCTCTTGAGGGTAGCTGGCCACGACTATCCTGTCCCAATCGCCTGACTGCGGGACCGAGGTGCTCATGGCTAGACTTCTCGAAAACATCGCTGGTGCAGTTTTTGGCATTCCATACCCGATGGGCGTTTTGTTATTCACCTTGAGTTTTAGGATAGAGGTTGGGCAGAAGAATTTTGTCCTGTCCACTCTCTCTAGGGCGTTACTTGCCGGGACTCTGAACTCTTTGAACACCAGTTCGCAGGCGTCATTCAGGGTTACAAGGATTCCCCCTGCTTCCACGAACGCATTCAACGCTTCAACGCCTTCTTTGCCGATTCCTCCCTCGTATTCGGGCGGCATTTCTGTGTAGTATCTGAAATAGCGAGAGGTCGGGCTAGGCTTCCCTTCCTTGATGATATCTGGACTTTCACTGGCAAAGATGATCACATCGTATGCTGCTTTAAGATTGACTTTCTTTGTTTTGCTGCTTTTAAAATCCTTGTTTTGAAGTGAGGTATAGGGGATGCCGAGATCATCCAGAACGCAGCGCGTCCAGCCCTCGTCCATGTTCGAACTCCAGGATTGATAAAGGCCGATTCTTGGACTTTTCAAAGGTGATTTGGGTATATTTTCCACATTTTCTATTTCAAAGGCGTTCAGATGCCAATTATCCAGGAGTCCGGGGAGCATTTTTTGGACCTGGGGAGAATTCTTGATGAGAAAGCTTCCAGCCGCCGCTTCAAAATCCTTACTGACAAAGTCTTCCTGGGTTCTCATGATTTCTGCCTTTTCCTTGAGAAGAGCAAAGGTAACAGCATAGGAGGCATTTTTCCGAGAATCTAACAGAAAATAAGGAGCCGCCTCTGATGGAGCAGGAACGTTTGGATAGGGCACTTCACCAAGTTGTTCCGAGGGAACCTCAAAAGGATGCTCGATTCTCTCGCATCCCACACCCATCTGAAGGGGAAGAGTCCAACCGGCGTTATCGTAAGGAGGAATCGGGGGTCCCCCTTCGTATTGGCGCAGATCAGGATACTTTTGCTTCTCGAGTAGGGCTTGGGCATATGGTCGATAAGGCTGAGACATCGGAACGATGAAGGAGCCGGCCGAAAACACTTTTCCATCGGCCGTGAAGCCTTCTTTTGCCTGATAGATTTCGACTCCACCGAACATCAAAATATCCAACATGCGGAGCGCTGTCGGATAATCCCATTGTTTTTTCGGGATAACAAAAGCGAATGGATGCCCTTTCTTCCCCATCTCAACAGCATCCTGACCCATCTGGTAGAAGTTATACAGAAAGTCCTCCCTATGGAGATAGGCAGTCTTGATGAGACTCAGAGAAAGGGTTAATTCATAATCAACGACATCTCGCAGCCTCCACCATCCCCCTGGCCAGGGATCGGGAAAGCTCATTCGTTTCTCATAATATGACTGGGGAAGTTCTGTCGGGTCAACATAGATAGGTGATGCCACCTTGACCGAAGCCATTTCACTCAGGATGCCGATGGTGTTGTGAAGCCATGAAGTATCGTCACAGGCTCCGATCCACCATCCTGTGTAGCTTCTTCCATGGACGACTCCTTTGAATCCGTTCTTCTGCAGATCATAGGCCATATTCGATCCACAGAGATTGACTCCGCGCCAGAGAAGGGGATGGACGTTCGGTACGGGTGGATCCATGAAGGGAGGCACGAAGAGTCGCGCACCTGTGGACCCCATCTGATGCTCATCGATGTGGATTTGAGGAATCCAATCGTGATAGAGAACCTTGGTCACAGCCTTTGTTTCAGAGAGGTTGAACATAAACCAGTCCCGGTTATTGTCATGCCCGGCGTAGTGGTGGTAGAGCCAAGGCATCCGGCCACCCTCATACTTTGTGCCGAGATATTTCCGGTACCAATCGACCACCATCTGCTCTCCATCGGGATTTGTGGTCGGGACGAGAAGGAGGATGACATCCTTGAGGACTTTTTCCGCATCAAACGGAGTATCACCGGTAACCAACTTATAGGCAAGCTCCATGGACATCTGAGATGAGGCAATTTCAGTTGCATGGATATTGCAGGTAATAAGCAGGATAACCTTGCCTTCTTTGGCAAGTTTTTTGGCCTCTTCTGAGGATAGGTCTCTGACATTTCTGAGCTTTTTGGTGATTTCCCGGTAGGTGTCGAGCTTGGGCATGTTTTCTTCAGCAGTGATAATGGCCATGATCATCGGTTTTTTTAGGGTGGATTCGCCGATGGTCATCAGTTTGATTTTTTCGGATTCTTGGTCCAGCTTTTGAAAATAGGCCTGGATCTGGCCGTAGTCGGCTAGGTTCCGGTCTGCCCCAACCTGATGACCGAGAAAGTCCTCGGGGGATGTTTGGGCTCCGAGACTCAAGGGAAAGAAAAAGACGATGATCAAGCAGGTTGCGCTTTTTAATAAGCTGACTTTGCCTTTCATTCATCCCTCCTTGTTTAAAATGAAGCTTTTTTGTATCACTTGCTTCTAAACCTGTCAAGCGGACAGTGAGGGCGGAAGCATCCTTATTTCCGTGGAGGCCGGATCGATTTGGTTTTACAGGTAGAACCGGACAAATAGTCGGCGTGATTCAGAAGGTCGGAGAAGTTACCGCCTGGAGCTGCGGAGGAGGAAAAGGCGAAGAAGCTGCATCGCAGCCATGGCTGTGGCTGCCACGTAAGTCAAGGCAGCCGCTGAGAGAACCTTGCGGGCTTGGGATAGTTCTTCTGCTTTGAGGTAGTCTCCTTCGCGCAGCAGGCCAAGGGCTCGGTAGGAGGCGTTGAATTCGACTGGCAAGGTCAGAACGCTGAAAAACACAGCTCCAGCGAACAAAAGGATGCCAATATCCATCAATATGCTCGGCCCCTGACTGCTGAAAATGAAGCCGATGAAAAATATCGGAAAAGCCAAGGTAGATCCAAAGCTAGTGATCGGATAGATGGCATTCCGGAGTTGGAGAGGGAAATATCCTGTTTGGTGCTGGAGGGCATGTCCTGTTTCGTGGGCAGCTATCCCAAGAGCTGCGATAGAGGTGCTTCCGTAGACACCCTCCGAAAGGCGGAGGATGCGTTTTCGGGGATCGTAGTGATCCGATAATTTTCCAGGCGTTTTTTCAACTTTAACCTCAGCCCCGCTGGCCCGGAGGATTCGGCTGGCCAATTCTGCCCCTGAAATACGAGATGAGGCCAGCTTTGTGCTGAATTGTTTATAGGTACTCCTGACTTTTTGCTGGGCATACAAGGCCAGAATAAGCGGCGGAATCAGGAGGATGAATGTGTAATCCCAGAAAAACATTTTTAACTCCTTTTTAAATATAGCAATTGCTTATCATGGCGTCAATAAAGAGAATAACAATATCCGTTGACAAACTCTGTGAGTAGGGATAGGATTTTTTTAGCGGGCTTTTCCTGGAAGCTTAAAGTTTCAGGCAGGAAAATCGACGGAAATATCAGGTCAAAAATAGAGACCGTGCTAGATGGGGAGTTAGCGGTGCCCTGTCACCCACAATCCGCTACAGTGGGGTCGAATTCCCTGCCGAGGCTGCGCTTTGTCTGGCCTGTGTTCCGGTAAGTGGTGTTGATGGCTAGGGCCCTGTGCAAAGAGCTCTCTGTGAACCCCGTCAGGACCGGGAGGTAGCAGCGGTAGCAGTTGAGCCTCTTGTGCTGCAGGTCAGCCTTACCTGAACTAACTGCCGGGATAACGCAGGTAAAGGGTCGTCGGAGCAGGGTGCACGGTCTTTTTTTTAGGCCAGAAGGCTGTGAGCTTTCCCAATTTTTTCCCGAACCGAAACCCCATACGGACAAACTCGCTCACATTCTCCACAATCTTGGCAGGACAGGGCTGTCCGGTCCGGGTTAATCCGGGAATAGGATTGTCTGGCTGTTTCTACTTTTCTGTAGCTTTCGTAGTAGACCAAACAGTGGAGGATGGCTGTGGTCTGGATCTGGCCGGGGCATTTTTGCTCACAGCGGCCGCAGAGATGGCAGTAATCCTCTGAATTTTCTAAAACATAACGATACAAGCTTTCCCTTTCTCTTCTGGTTAAGACTTTCCCGACGACCGAAAGATCTTCTTCTAGCTGACCAAAGGTCAGCATCTCGGTTGCCACAGAGGATATGTTCTGGTTCTCTAGGACCCATTTCAGCATTGCCTGGAAGAGTGAGGTCTCATCTGTCTTATACTGGTCAAGGTTCTGTCTTTTCCCTCCCACTTTGAGTGTTTTAATGGCGATAACGCCTATATCCTTTGACTTGGCCAAAGCTGTGAGCTGTCTGATTCCGCTGACACCCAGATAATCATCATAAGTTTCGATCTTTTCTGCCTGATCCTGGATATCAAAGACGTTGTAGCCGAGCATCACCATATCGTAAAAACCGCTCTCCACGGCTTTCTGGATGACCTGATGGTGGTTTGTATGGCAGGATATCCCTCGGAATCTGTACTTACCCTGTTTTTTCAATGTCTCGTAGGCGCTGACCACTCGTTCGTCGGTCAGATGGGTTTCATCGCTGACTCCATGCATGAGAAGGACATCGACGTAATCCGTGTTCAGCCTTTGGAGACTGCTGTTGGCGTGATCGATGATAGTCTGTTCATCCCATTTCCCCCTCAAGTGAAACTTCGTGCCCACGTAAACTTTATCTCGTCCGACCTCTTTAAAAAACCGCCCGATCTGCCTCTCGCTGTTGCCCCTTTCATAGGATTCGGATGTATCGATATAATTCACTCCTTTCTCGATGGCCTGCATCATGATTGCCCAGTCGGGGAGAGGGCTCCCTCCGAGCGAGACTTCCGAGATGAGAAGATTGGTCCGTCCCAAAGGCCTGTAGAACATCTCTCCTCTTTTCACCCGGTCGTTCCTTTCCTGATTGAAGGCCGTCTGGCAGGCGGCAAGGGAAGCGGCCAAGCTTCCGCTTAAAACGTCTTTTAAAAAAGATCTCCGACCGTTTTCTTTTTCTTTCATCCGAGATCTCTCCGTTTCTAAAGTTACAATATGACAAATATTAAAGCAATAATTCGTGTGACATCCTCTCTTGGGTGGCTTCAGGCCGCCCAGAGATTGTAACCTTAATAACTGCGTTTACATTAAAGCAGATCCAATTTTTCGAGCATTCCTTCTAATTTTTGTTTCTCAGCCTCGCTCAAGGTAAGAAGAGGAAGACGGGGCAATCCCCCAAAAAGGCCCACAGCGTCCAAGGCGTATTTAATGGCGGGAACACCCATGGTCTGAGTAAGCGCTTTGTTGAGAGGAATCAATTTAACTTGAAGCATGCGGGCCTCTTCTATCTGTCCTTCCCGGAAAAGCCTGTAGAGTTCAGTACAATGGTCGGGCGCAACCGCTGCCAGGGCCAGAATGCCTCCTATGGCACCCATGCTCCAGCCGGCGAGGAGAATCCCCCCTGCGCCTAACAAAATACTAAATTCCTGGGTCACTCTAGACGCCAGCTCGGACATAAACGCCAGATTTCCAGAGCTGTCTTTCATCCCGATGATGTTGGGATGCTGGGAAAGTTCGACGATAAGCTCCAGATCAATGGACAGCCCTGTGTGGAGAGGGTTATGGTAGATGATGACAGGGACTCGAGAAGTATCGGCAATAGTCAGATAATAGGCTTTTAAAGCCTCACCTGTGAGCCGTGATTTATAATAGCTTGGAGTGCGGATGAGAGCTGCATCGATCTGAAATTCTGCCATCCGGTTGGTGAATTCGGCTGTGAGCTTGGCTGATTCTCTGGCTGTGCCGACGATAATTTTCTTCTCTGGAGCTGCCCATTCTCGGGCTGTCTGAACGAGCCTCTCCGATTCCTGGTCAGACAAATACGGGGATTCTCCTGAAGTCCCAAGAACAACATAGCCAGCTAAATCAGAGGAGTTGTACTTCAGGATGTTTTGTTTGAAATTATCGGGCGAGATCTCGTCTTCGACAAAAGGAGTGGTGAGAGCGGCAAAAATCCCCTTAAACTCATCTGTCATTCCAGACTCCTTTCCTTCATTCGGGAACTCGATATTTTCTTCGATTATTTAATGAGACATGGAGGCCTAAAATTTTCTCTCCACGCATCAGTCCTCCCCCTCGATCTGTTTTAGATAATCATCCTTGAAGTTAAAATAATGGGCGATTTCATGGATTACGACGTCTCTGACTTTTTTTTTAATCTCCTCTCTGGTACGACATATGTTCTCGATAGGCTCTTGGTAGATGGATATGACATCAGGAGGTTGATTTCCGTAGAACGGCCCTCGATGGGGATAGGGCACTCCATGGTAAAGGCCTAAAAGTTGATATGTATGAGTCAGCCCCATCTTTCTGAGGATTGCTCTGGGTGGTTTCCTCTCGACGATGATGGCTATGTTTTGAAGACGATCCCGGAACTCTTGGGGAAGGCTGGCCACGGCCTCCTCAACGAGCTGCTCAAATTCCTCTCGCCTGACCACTTTACCTCTCGATCCCATCTCTTCCATGGACGCCCTTGGCAAAGTAGTGCTTTTTTTCCTTCATCTCGGTCACCAGGTCCGCTCTTTTCTGGAAGGAGGAAGGAGCAAACCTTCCAGTGAGGATTACCTCGGTCTCTTCGGGTTTCTGATCCAGGAAGGCATGGACCTCTTTTTCTGTGAGCAGCTTAAACTCGACCGCCACGTTGATCTCGTCGAGGATGATGATTTTGTATTTCTTCGAGAGCATCGCCTCCAAGCATTTCTTCAGTCCTCTTTTGGCTCTCTTGATGTCTTCTTCATCCGGGTTTCTCGTCACATGGATAAATCCCTTTCGCCCGAACTGTTCGATCTTGATGAGAGGGGAGAAGGCCTTCACTGCCAGGATTTCTCCGTACAATTGTCCTTTAAGGAACTGACCGATGTAGGTCCGCATCCCGTGTCCGGCCGCCCGCAGCGCCAAACCGAGAGCGGCTGTGGTCTTCCCTTTGCCTTTTCCAGTATAGACCTGGATATAGCCTTTGCGGTCGCGTTTCGGTTTGGTTAATGTTTCTTTTTTCAATGCTTTTTCTTCTTTAAGAATCATACTAACTATATTTTAATAAAATTGCCGAGTCAACTGGAATGGTCTTCTGGGCTCAGTCCTATAATTAAGACAGGAAGCATCTTTTTTTCTGGGGTGAGATATTAAGAAAATGTATTTGGGAATGGCTTCGCTCCCGTTCAGGTTTTTCACGCCGTTCCCTCACCGTCCATCTCGG
>SMTZ1_10028337_pt1 | contig 14661 bp, 13 predicted proteins | sample DeeMarSWOR136_30_FD_25667 | JGI IMG/M metagenome (IMG submission 25667) | reverse complement strand
AGTCGAGCAAAGTTTTCCATCCGTCCCCTTTCGTGGTGTAACTTCCCACTATTCCATCGTGCCTCGGCTTCTTCCGAGGGGCATGAGGGTATCAAGGATTCATGTGTAAGAGTATATGTTCTCTCGCCGGCAGTTAAAGCAAGCTGCGCGCGGCAACAGCGCGGCGAGCTAAGTTTCCGTTTCTAGCTCGCCGCGCTCAAACTCACTTGGTGTATTTTTCTACGAGACGACGTACTTCATGAAAAATCTTTGTCCCGGGAAGGCCCTTTTCATCAAGCTTGGCAGCCTCTTTAAGCATTGCAGTTTCGGCAGCTTTATAGACCTTGGCTAGCTCCTCCGGCGGCAGAGTAATAAACTCAACACCTGTGTTCTTGGCGAGCTCAATGCCTTCTACATCATCAGCATCTCTCCAGCATCTCTCCACTTATTATCCTCTAAGCTCCAGAATTCAATGCTCTTTTCGAAGATTTCCTGGATATCTTTTGGCAGCCGATTCCAGCTATCCAGGTTCATCGCTCTCGTCGGGCGAACCGAGCTAGTCAGGTCTAAGACGGTGACATACTTGGCTACTTCGTTGAACTTAAATGCCGTGATGGTCGAGTAAGGGGCAAAGCAACCATCTATCGTTCCCTTTTGTAGCGCAACGTACGTTTCACCCATGGGTGTAAAGATCCCAGAGCCTCCCAGCGTTTTGGCCACCTCCGCGTAAGCCCCAGTAGCCTTAATTATCATACCCTTAAAATCCGCTGCACTCCGGACGGGCTTTGTGCTCATCAACTGATAATTTGAGGAAACGGACTTTGCCATAATCTTTAGATTAGCCCATTCACCGTCGATTTTAGGAAATTTTTCACCGAGTTCCTGGTATATACGCCATACTATTTTCCAATCACCCACCCCGTAAGGAAATCCCAATGATCCCAACATAAGTGGATAGCCCGTTCTCGGAGAAATATAGCCAAGATCAGCAACCCCTTTGATGAGCTCTTCGGTATTCTCCCTCCTGCTCAGCAAGGTTGCACCCCAGTATGGCGCAATCTTTACCCGGCCATTGGTATCTTTGTGTATCTTGTCTATCCAGGCCACGTCAGCCTTGGAGAAAGTATGAGTTATACTTTCGCTCGCGCCGTAGGTGAGGTTTATAGGTTTTTCTGCAGAAACTGCGGGAGTTGCTCCCAAGAAAAAGGCCAATGTTACTATGATAGCCACAACCGTGAAGATGCTTATTCTCGTATTCCTCATTTGTCTCCACCTCCTTTTTTCAAATACGGGTTAGCATTGCACAGAATAAATATCCTTTGCCCATAGGCATCACCCCTTTCCCCATCTTTTGGTGTCCCTGAAAGCCACTCTCGCAACAGAAACTTTGCTATGGGCTTAGCCCTTCATCAATGAGTTCGCAGTCAGGTTATTACTGAACCGGCAGTCCATACTGTTTGGTAAGGTCCGGTTCGTAAGCGAAAGGTGGATTCGTAACCCCTTTGCCCAGTACCAAAGCACGTACTATCTAGTATACCCATTATACTGGGTAGAAGATATAAGATAAGTACCGGTTTTTCAAGCTCTATCTTGATGAGTGCTTACTGAAACGCTCACAAATAACCAACCATCGGTAAAACCAGTTGATGCTACGAATTACCGCGCTCCCCTGTGCCTGAGACAGGCAGAGAAAAGGATCGTTGCAAGTGCCATTACACTGGCAAGGAGATACCATGCAGGCTGGTAGTACCCGTAGTGATCGAATATCCAACCTGCCAGAGGTGGGCCGGTAATCTGCCCCACCATCATAACACTGCCGGCACACCCAATAATTGTACCTAAACGTTCCCTGCCGAAATATTCTCTCAATAACCCGGAAAGCATAGGCACAGCCCCACCCCAGCCTATGCTGAAGATCACAATGAATACCACTATAACCCATCCTTGCCCGCTGGCTGTATAACCCAAAAGGAGAGCGCCCAAAGAGGTAAGTAAGAAGGCCAGAGCAGCTACTGCCCTTTTGTCAATTTGATCCCCGAGCCAGCCAAAGCCCACACGGCCTACAATAGTCAGCACTGGCAGAGCACTCGCTATAAGGCTTGCCGCTGACCTTTCGACATTAATCGTGCTCAGGTAGGGCATGATATGGGTCATTACAGGTGTTACCGTTAGCACATGGCAGAGAGAGGCTGTTGCTATGATCCAAAAGGTCAGACTGGTCAGCGCCTCTTTTGTGCCTGCATCAACCTCTTGGGCTATTGGCGGAGCAAAATGATGGACATCCGGAGTGGATCTCACTTCCTCACCATCAGGCAGGTAACCGTATTGTTCAGGTTTATGCCGAAACAATAAAGACAATGGTAGGGGAATGGACCACATCCCCAACCCCATGATGATCATGGCCTGTCGCCAACCATAGGTGTCTATAATTACGGTTACCAAGGGAAGGAGGAGTCCCCCAAAAGAAACGCCGCTGGCCGTGATTCCCATGACTAACCCCGCCTGTTTACGAAACCACTTGGCAACCGCGGCCATCAATAGGCTACTCGTAGCGGTACTCATCCCAGTGGCCACAAGCACAAAAGAGGCGTAAAACATGGCAAGAGTGTTGATCCGGCTCAGGAGTATTAGACCAAGGCCACTAATGAAGATTCCCAGAAAAATAATCCTTCGTGGCCCCCAGCGATCCATGAGTACGCCTGCAACCGGAACCAGAAGACCTGTTTCCAGGCCCCTCAAAGAGGCTGCAAATGAGATGTGTGTGTAGCTCCAGCCGAATTCATTCGCTATGGGTTCAAAAGCGGCTGTGAACCCCAGGAAAACCGAACCGCTAAAGTAGAACGAAATCAGGCAACCGGCGCCAACGATATACCATCCATAGAACAACGCGGGGTCCCTCCCACCCTAGTGCATTGCGAAGGTCTGTGCTAAGCTCATAATTAATTGGGAAAAGATTCGGCATCATACCGGAAAGAAACTACATGCTAACCCTTGTTGCCGAGAGAGAAGCTTCACAGATTTGTTGCGAACAACCTTTATGATTGCTTTTGGCCCTCTTGAAAGGCTTATTGAAACCTCCACCGTTGCGAGGATAGCCAGCGGCCCACTACTCCATGGTTTGCTATGCTGCCTCTCCACTATTAGGCTTCATAACCACATCCTGTGCTAGTGAAAAAAGCTGGTTAGCCCTTGATACCATTTACCTTTGATAGTATGTATTACATAAGTCCTGTCAACATCTTTCTAAGGAGGATAAAACACCATATGATAGGTTTTATCAATGGTAAAAGGCGGAATCCTAACTCATTTTGCGACAGGAGCTTAAATAAATGGTATCTTTATTCCCCTAGCAGAGAATGAGGTAAAACAGTGAACAGTAAGACTCTAACAATGTTGGCAACAGGGGATTTGGTGCTGGACATGGCTGATGCGGAGTCATACTTTGCTTTTGTGGCCCCCACGCTGAGGTGGGCCGACGTGACCATTGGGCAAGGAGAGGTTGTCTTTACGGATAGGATAAACACTTACTTTTCCGACCGGCCTGCCCCGCCCTGCGATCCGAAGAACATGGGCGCCTTGCAATCTTCGGGCTTTGACGTAATCACCCTTGCCGGCAATCATGTTTACGATTCAGGTATGCCCGGGATAGAAGATACTATTGCCGGTCTCCAGGCCTTGGGAATTTCCAGTGCGGGCGCTGGAATGAACATTGATGAGGCCCGAAAGCCAGCCATCATTGACCGGAATGGAACCCGATTCGGCGTGCTGAGTTATAACTGTGTTGGGCCGAAAGAATCATGGGCATCAGCAGACAAGGCAGGATGTGCCTACGTGCATGTTTTAACCCATTATGAATTGGATCACGCCAATCCCGGAGGTCCTCCCACCATTTACTCCTTCGCCGAACCTCGCAGTCTTCAAGGGATGATAGCTGATATCCAAAACCTCAGGTCTCGGTGTGACATCTTAATAGTCGCCTTACATAAGGGTCTCGTTCATACGCCGATTAAGCTGGCCATGTATGAGCAGCCCCTCTGTTATGCAGCCATTGACGCTGGAGCTGACATTATCATCGGGCATCACGCCCATATACTGAGAGGCGTTGAGCTGCACAAGGGAAAGCCGATCTTTCATGGCCTATGTAATCTTGTCACGGTCACAAAGGTCCTGACCGTTGAGGGAGCGGATACCGATGCCAGAAAGGAGTGGGCAAAGCGGAGAAAGGAACTCTTCGGGTTCGAGCCCGACCCTGAATACACCGAGTATCCATTTCATCCCGAAGCAAAGAATACCATCATTGCCAAGTGCACTGTAGAGGGCAAAAGGCTCTCCAAGATCGCCTATCTCCCCTGTCTGATCAATAAGCAGGCACAACCGGAGATACTCAAGCATGACGATAGAGGTCGACAAGTCTTTGAATACATGGATAAGATAACCAGAGCTGCCGGCCTGAACGCTCGCTATGAGTGGGATGGGGACGAGGTAGCAATTAGTGCAGAATAAATACAGGGCCAACCAGACTGTCAAAGGAGCCCTTGATTTCGTTGATCCTTTGCTAGGCTCCTTATCTTTAATCTGAAAATCTGCTTGAAGCGATATAATGGCTTACCCATGAGCCTGGAAAAAGATCGCACGATCTCAACCAAACTGTATCCTTTTCATGAAGCTAAGCACTGCCTCGTTGAATTGGGAAGGAGCCTCAATGGCTGCCGCATGCCCTGTAGGCAGTATCGTTAGAACGAGATCTCTTATGGACTTCCTCATGCCTTCGATTTCATTGATTGACATGACCATGTCATGTTCACCCAAAAGAACCTGAACCGGACATTTCAAGCGGCTTAAATCTAAATCACCAGCAAGCGCTCCAGCAGTAGCCTTCATGATAGCAACGTAGTCAGAGGGATCGTTTTGCATCTTAATATCTTTGTATCTCTGAAATGTAGATGGATCTCGCTCCTTGAAGCCCGGTGAAAGGGCTCCGGTTGTCATCATCTCCGCTATCGCCTCGATGTTACTTTTTTGAAAGACCTCCATCATTTGCTTTCTTCTCTCAACCACATCAGCCCTGGGTGGTCCCCCTGCAGCGCTGTTCGCGAGGATAAGGCCCATTGTCATTTCCGGATGCTGCAAGGCAAACTCAAGCCCGATCCGCCCACCCATTGAGAATCCGAGCACACAGACCGATGTTATTTCCAGTACAGTGAGCAGACCGTAGAGATCCTCAGCGAACATGTCCATTGAATAGGGCCTTTCGCCTTTTTGGGTCTGCCCAAAACCCCTGACATCATAGGTTAACACCTTGTAATATTTTGAAAATTCAGGAACTTGGTTGTACCACATATTCAGGTTATCCCCAAAACCGTGGATTAAAACCACACAAGCGCCTTCTCCGATCAACTCATAGTTGATCATAATATCATTAACCTTTGCCTTCATTTTGCCCTCTTTTCTGACTATAGACTCTTTAACACGCAATGGCGTATTCTTTTTACAAGAAATTTCCCTTCCCTCTGCATAAGAATTGGATGAACTTCTAATTCCGCTGCGCTAAGATTATATCCCTGCTCTGCTTTCATCTTTTTGCATTCTTGATTGGAATTAGAGTTATCCCATTCCCTCGCATCAACCATATCAGCCCAAATATCAATAGTCGGAATGCCGGCATCTTCCAGGGCCCGTTTTGTAAATAGTGTGCCACCTCCCGAGTGTTTGCAATTCTTAGGTATGAGCATGAGGGCACCATCGATTCTGTTTTTCTTGGCTTCCTTGACAAGCCATTCGTTCATCCAGGGCGGCATATGTAGCTGCTCATTCATGCTCACAAAACGGCTCGCCAATGCCCTTAGGGGATCATTGAGGGGATATCTGATGTATCCATCTGCAGCAAACGGAAGATACATACTCCAGACGAAAACAGCACCGTGCTTTTCCTCAAAGGCACTATAAAATCCGGTGTTGAACCAAAGCCCTGCTCCAATCCACATCAGCCTGACCCTTTCATTATTGCAAACCGCTAATCTACGCTCTACCCTCTCTTTTACCTCCTCATAGAATTTGCCGGCCTGTTCAAGCGCCCACTCAGAACCTCGGTGCCACTGGGGCATCATGGTGCCGGTAATTTGGTCCATAATTCCTACCGGACAGGGGATGGTCTCTGCAATCAAGTTTCGTGCGTTATCAAAGATTTCCTCTTGCTGATTGATTAACTCCATGATCTTCAGGAATTTTGTGTAATCAAAGCCTTTTTTGGTCGTAATCTCAAGAAATTTAATCAACTCCTTGAGCTCCTCAACCATAAGGTCAAGCCGGTGCGTTTCGTATAGTTCCTCCCAATCATATCGTGCCTTCTCCCACCACCGGGGATGCATTATGGTGGAGCCAGGGTTTTCAATCGGAAAAAAGGGAGCCTTGACCTGTTTTGACCAGAGCTCGTAGACTTTGTGCATCGCGTCACAGGTGAGACGCGCCACCAGAATCGTGGGTCTTGGCAATCCTCCCCACGGTGCTCGCTCTGGATTGTCATCGATCGCCGATGCTAAAGGAAGGCTACAGTATCGGCAAAGATCCTTGTGATAGCCCCTCTCGTTGAGTAGATCGAAGTAGTATGCGGACAATTGTTTGGCCGCAATAACAGCCGACCACCACTGGGTTGTTATGATAGGTATATCCATAGCGTGAAATATTTCGTGCGGCGCATCAGCGCTGACCACAGCGTATGGCTCACCTCGTTTGATTCTCTCCCGCAAGGCCTCAAAATATTGCCTCTGATATGCGGTCCCCTCTGCCGAGGATCTTAACTGCTTAGTTTTCCCTTTTTGGTACTTCTCTTCACGAGAGCTTTGTTGTTTCGCCCTTCTCTGCGCTGGCATTCAAGCCACCTCTCTATTCTCAGTGCCAAAATTCAGTTTCCTTAACCCCTTCCCATTGATGGGAAAAACCATTTGCTTCACACAAAGACCCCTGCCTGCTCCAAAGACCCCTGCCTGCTCAAGTTCCACAAACTCCTCATCGGACATGCCTAGGAACCGATTACAGACGAAATGCGTATGCTCTCCAAGGCAGGGGGAAGTCCGCACTGCCGCTTTGTTCTTAAGCAATTTATAGGGCGGCGTCGGATGGCCGAAGGTTCCCAAAACCGGATGTTCGATGGCCGTTAGAAACCCCCTTTTTTTTAGTTGCGGGTCGTGCTCCATTAAATCCTCCGCATTCTGTACTGCGCCTGCAGGAACACCTGCTGCCTGCAATCTCTCCATGATCTCATGGGGAGTGTAGTCGGTTGTCCATTCCGATATCAATGTCTCAAGCTCATCTTCGTTGGCCTTTCGCGCACTCAAACTAGAAAACCGCTCCTCTTTGGACCAAGGTGGATTTCCGAGTAGATCGCAGAATGCTTGCCACTCTGCTTCAGTTAAAATGGTGATCGCAACCCACCGATCCTCCCCTTTGCAAGGAAAAACGCCATGAGGTGCAGCATTGGGTATGCGATTACCGCTCCGGGTCTGCAAGTTCTTGTTTACTGTCCAGTCCATGATAGCAGGCGATGTCTGATGCGTAATCACTTCGAACATGCTTGCATCTATGTATTGCCCTTTGCCGGTTCTGCGCCTGAAGTCCAGAGCCGCAACGATTGCTGAGGCAATTATCATGGGCAGCACGACATCACCGTAGGGGACAGATGTGGGCACCACCGGGCCTCTATCAGGCCATCCGGTGAGATAGAGTCGACCTGAGAGGGCATTGCCGGTACCATCTACACCCCATTCCTGCGCCATGGGGCCGGTCTGACCATAGACACTCCCGCTGGCCATAATGATATCCGGTTTGATGCTCTTCATGGATTCGTAATCCAGGCCAAGCTTCTGCATAGTCCCGGGTGTGAAATTCTCCATAACCACATCGGCCCACTCGATGAGCCTATGGATCACCTCCCGCGATCGCGGATTCTTTAGATTGAGAGCAAAGCTGTATTTTGATGTATTAAGATGCGTAAACCACGGTTTATCATCGAGGTTATTGGATTTTGATATCGCAACTTGGCGGTCTGTTCTGGCCAGGTCAACCCTTTTTGAAGTTTCGATTTTGACTACATTGGCCCCGTGATCCCCCAACTGTTTCGTCGTTATTGAGCCAACCAAGGCCCAGGAGAAATCCAAGACATTCACGCCAGCAAGGACCTGTGTTTTCATGCTAGTTTTACCTCCATTCCGCCTACCTCATATGACCTTTGCCTCTTTCAATCCAGCTAGTTCTGCATCGGACAAGCCCAGCTCTTCTCTATAGATTTCGCTATTGTGCTCTCCTATGAGCGGCGCAGCGAATCTAACGTAATTTTCCGTTTTGCTGCTTAAGAAAAAACGTTTCCCGTATCGGGGAGCTGCTGTGCCCAATTTCGGATAATTCAATTCCACCCAATAATCCCTGGCCTTAAGTTGAGGGTGCTCGAGAACATCGGCAGGCGAGTTGGCAACACTGGCATTGATTCCGCGCTTCCTCCCTTCTCTATCCAACTCCTTCTTCGTATGTGCTAGAAAAAACCTTTCCATAGCCTTCTCCCTGACTGCCTTTTGTTCCGCAGTGACCCCCGATCTATCATACTTTTCCCAATCTCGTATCTCTCTTAATGGATTCTCCATCCCGTCATCATCCATCCATTGAGAAAGGGCACGGTTGGCAGGGGCGCCTATCTTTCCACCCATCAAATTGTGCCATAGAAATCCGTCTTTGCACCGCCATATCCATCTTGCAGGTCGAAGACCAAGCCATTGACAGTCACCGCTTCTCTTGAGAAACCGCCTATCAAACTGATACGCAATGATGTTGTTGGTGTTTCTGCTGGCACCCACCTCCTGTGCGGACACATCCACCTGTTGACCCTCTCCTGTTGCCTCACGATGGTAATGAGCCATAATCGTGCCGAGTGCGGCGGCTGCATTGGCATGAAAATAGTTCGCATCGAGCGCCTCTTTGACAGGGGCACGATCCTCATATCCATTGCTCAACAGCACACCGCTCATGGCTGAGGCAACCAGCTCACCGCCTTTGTAACGGCTGTAAGGCCCCTTTTGTCCAAATGGAGTGATAGAGGTCATGATAATCCTTGGGTTCACCCCGCTTAGAGCTTCATAACCCAAACCAAGATCATCGAGATATCCGGGTGTAAATGACTCCAGCACAAAGTCTGACCTCTTCACTAACTCTTTGAATAGCTCTTGCCCCCGGTTTGTTTCCAGGTTTAGGGTGATGCCACGCTTATCAGTATTGTATACGAGCCAGTATAGGCTCTTTTCCGGGTCGGGGGTATGCCCATAAAAAGGAGGTAGGTTTCGGGCGGGGTCTCCACCTCCACCTTAATAGTGTCAACCCCCATGGATGCCAGAATCTTTCCGCAGACAAATCCCTTCTCATCGGTGAGGTCAAGCGCTCGAAATCCGCTCAGTAAGCCTCTCGCCATATCAAAGGGCCTCCGATTAGCATAGTTCAAATGAGATTTTATTATTTGTGCTTATTCGAACAGAACTCAATTAGTTTGTCGTCTTTCGTTCTCTCTCTGCGATGAAAACGAAAGCCTTCATTCCGCTTCAAGCTGGATCACACCGCTTCCGATAAATGCCTCAATCTCCTTTTCGGTGTAACCCAAATACTGCATTATTTCTCTTGTATGACCGCCGGGAACGGGCGCCAGTTGCCTCACGGTTGGATGAGCTTCCGATAATTTAATCGGCATGCCGAGCTGCCTGACCGTTCCCAACACAGGATGTTCTATCTCAAGTACCGTTTCCCGATGAATCGTTTGGGGGTCCGAAAGCGCTTCATCAATCTCATAAACGGGCGCTACCTGACTACCGGCATCTTTTAGGATTCGAAACCACTCATCCCTATTTTTGGTCTGAAAGATTTCTTTTATGGATTGGATTATTTCTTTTCTTCTGGTCAAATCATGTTGATAAGGAATAAAGTCTTCCTTATTGATGACCTTGCAGAAGTTGGACCAATATCGAGATTCCATGTTCGTAGTACAAATATACTTATCGTCTTTTGTTTGCCAAATTCCGATATGAGGTGATTCCCAACCCCTTTTAGGTATAAATCCCTCCCGAAAGAAGCGCTGATAGGCCATACTAAGAAGCCCTCGAGCACAATCTACCATGCCAATATCCACATACCTGCCGCGGCCTTCCTTTTCTCTGGAGTTGAGACTGACCAAGATACCGATTGCGGCATGGAGGCCAGATAGGATATCTGCGATGGGAGGACCGGGCAGTGTTGGTTTCTCCTTGTCTTGCCCAATTTGAGACAAAACCCCGGCCAGAGCCAAAGCTATTGGATCATGGCCAGGCAGTTCGCGATAAGGTCCATCCTGACCGCAAAGTGAGATTGAGCAGTATACAATCATCGGATTGATGTTCTTGATGCTCTCATAATCAAGACCCATGGCCTTCATGACGCCGGGTTTGTAATCTTCAACAAACACGTCGCTCCTTTTCGCCAGCCTGTAAATGATCTCCTTTGCCTTTTTTTCTTGCAGGTTCACGACCAAGCTTCTTTTATTGCGAGAAAGGAATTCAAAGGCTCTTATTTCTTCACGTTTCCTTCTGTCTACGCTTTTAAGTCGAAAAACCAAATCCTGCTTCGCAATTTCCTTTGGCTGCTCAACTCGAATGACACTGGCGCCCATGTCGGCCAGAAGCCAGGTACAATAGGGACCAGGGAGTAATCGAGACAAATCAAGGATTCTCACGCTTTCCAAAGGCAGACTCATCGCCTTTATTCCTCAACTAAATGACCCGCTTCTGTTTTAGTTCCATTAGCTCCTCATTAGACAATCCAAGCTCTTTTACGAAAACATCAACATTATGTTCGCCGATGCTGGGAGCCCTAAACCTGATACTCGTGTCCATTGCACTAGATTGGAAAAGAAACCCCGGCGACTTGATAGCCCTTCGGAAGTCGGGATATTCGATATCCTTCCAATATCCCCTTTCTGCCAATTGCTCGGCATCCATTACGTCATCCAGATCATTAATAACGCATAATGTCAGATTTTTTTCATTTGAAAACTGTTCAAGCTCCTTTTTTGTGTGCTTCATGAAGAATGCTTGTATCGGCTCTTCCCAGCGCTTTATTTCCTCATCCGGAAGTTTCGATATGTGGGCACTATCCAAATCAACGCTCTTCAAATACCCGGCCATGCCTTCTCGGTTCATTTGCTCTACAATAGCTCTTAGTCTTTGTATCTCAATCTTCCCCCCCATCAGTGTCCAGGTTACGTACCCGTCTTTGCATCGCCAGACTTGACGGGTGCTCCCCTGGCCTCTTGAAAACCGGTCCCCCAATCGATCCACCAAACGTTTCTCAAACTCCCACCTTGGTGGTTCCCAATAGTTGGCAAGAGTCAAGCACTCGTACACTGAGACATCCACATGTTGACCTTTTCCACTTCTGTTTCGTTCACGAAGGGCAAATAAGCTGCCGATAGCTGCTTGGGCACCAGCCATACAGTATGACTGATCCAAACCAAGACGGAGGGGCGGCCGGTCCATGTAACCAGTGATCTTCATAAGGCCGCTCATGGCCATAAGCGATATATCTGAGGCCCTAAAGTCCTTGTAAGGGCCAGTTTGCCCAAAAGGAGTGATTGAGGTGACTATGATCTGCGGATTAATTCTGCTGAGATCTTCATAACCGAGACCCAACTGATTCAAATGATGTGGCAGGAAGGATTCGAGCAAGAGGTCCGCACTGCTGGCAAGTTGCCTCAGATAACGAGTTCCCTCTTCAAGCTCTATATTAAGAGTAATACTCTTCTTACTGCTATTATAGGCACACCAGTACAAGCTCTTTTCCGGATGAGGTCCATTTCCGAGAAACGGCCCCTTAGTTCTTCCGGGGTCCCCTTCCGGCCTTTCGATCTTAATCACTTCAGCGCCCAATTCGGCCAAGACCTTTCCGCAAAGGAATCCCTTTTCATCAGTTAAATCCAGGGCTCTTAGATCATCCAGCAAATCATTACACTCCCGAATTGAGTACTATTCAAAGACGCCTTCATTTAAAAGACTCACAAATTCGTCATCGGACATGCCTAGCAACCGGGTGTAAACGTAATGGTTATGCTCCCCTAAACATGGGGCAGGACGAACCTTTGATGGGGTTCTTGAGAACTTCATCGGTGGTGACGGGTTGTTGCAAACTCCAATAACTGGGTGCTCAAGCTTGACAAAAAGCTGCCTTTGATTTAACTGGGAACATTCCAGCACTTCTTTGGCATTACGCACAACTCCCGATGGCACCCCCGCCTCCTGCATCAGATGCATGACCTCTTCTTTTGTATAGCTCTTCGTCCAATCGGATATGATTGCCTCCAGTTCGTCCTCGTTTTCTTTTCTGGCCTTTAGGGTTTTGAACTTTGGATGATTTACCATATTCGATTTGCCAATGACGCTACAAAAGTCTTTCCATTGTCGTTCGTCGAAGATCCCTAGGGCACACCAGTTATCCTCTCCCTTGCACGGAAAGGCTCCGTGCGGTGCAGCCCATTGGTTACGGTTTCCCATCCGCGTTTGTGCGTTTCCGTTTGCAGCATAGTCCAAGAATGCTGGTGCAATGCACTGGACCATGGTCTCCCATTGCGACACATCAATGTATTGTCCTTTTCCGGTCCGTTTTCTAAATTCGAGGGCTGCCATAACAGCGATAACGGCGAATAGGGGAGTGATAACATCACCAAATGCAATGGGCGGTATCAGAGGGGCTCTATCCGGCCAGCCCGTAAGATGGGCGTGGCCAGAGAGAGCCGCGGCTGAATTGCCATACCCCCTAAAATCCGCATAGGGCCCTGTCCTTCCTGCTATGCTAACACTGACCATGATGATATCTTCTTTAATCTCCTTTAAATCTTCATATCCGAGACCGATACTTTCCATGAACCCATATCCGAAGTTTTCAAGCACAACATCAGCCCAACGAACAAACCTTCTCGCTACTTCAATGCTTTTGGGATGCTTCAAATTCAGTGTTGCGCTATATTTACTGGTATTTGAATGGACAAAAAACCCGCTACGATTGGGGTCCATTATGCCGTCCTTAAAGGGCGGGCTAAGTCTCGTCAGATCCAAGCGTGTGGAAGATTCTATCTTAACGACCGTTGCGCCATTGTCCGCTAGGTCTTTGGTTGCCCTGGGACCTGCACCAACCCAACTAAAGTCAGCGATTTTCAATCCTTCAAGTGCTGGTGCATTGGAGTTTGATTTCTTTGTGCCCACTAAATGACCTTCGCCTCCTTCAGTTCAGCCATGTCCTCTTTGGAAAGGCCAAGTTCAATTCCAAGAATCTGTTCGTTATGCTCGCCGATTCGAGGGGCTTTCGAACGGACCCTGCTTGGCGCTTCTTCTGATAGAAATAGAAAGCCGGGGATCTTTATGGATTTTCCAAACTCGGAATATCCCTGGTCACACCAAAACCCCCTCTCCATGAGTTGATCTGATTCCATAACATCATGAAGGTCATTGATGACCGACAAGGTCAGATTTTTTTGTATGGAAATCCTTTCCAACTCATTCTTCGTATGCTTCAAAAAAAAGGCGGAGATGCGTTCCTCTATCGGCATGATCTCCTCTGTTGAGAGATCGGTAATGGGCAACTTATCCCATTCTATGGATTTCAAGGTACCGGCCATACCCTCCTCATCCATGCAGCCCACCAAGTTCTTAAGCATCCCTGGATTATCTATTAGGTTCCATGTTATATACCCATCCTTGCATTCCCAAACTTGCTTTGTTGTTCCTTTACCACGAAAGAGTCGGTCTCCTTTTCGATTCGCGATGCGTTTCTCCCATTCCCACATCATTGGTTCTCGATAGTTTGCAAGAACAATGCATTCATATGCGGAGACATCGATATGTTGCCCGAGGCCGGAGATGCTCCTCTCATAGAGGGCATAGAGCAACCCTACTGCCGCGTGAGTTCCGGCCAGACAATAAGATTGTTCGAGACATAATCTAAGGGGTGCCCTGTCCTTATCTCCTGTGAGGCTCATCAACCCGCTCATTGCCGCAAGGGTGATGTCCGATGCTTTCAAATCCTTGTAAGGTCCTGTGCTTCCATAGGGGGTAATTGACACGAGAATGAGTCCGGGATTAATCTTAGAAAGGTCATTGTATCCCAGTCCTAGGCCTTCCAGCTGATCTGGAGGAAATGATTCTATGATGATATCCGCACCGATGGCCAATTCCCTAAAATAGTGCTTGCCACGTTCTCCCGTTATGTCCAAAGTAATGCTTTTCTTGCCACCATTGTAGGCAATCCAGTAGAGACTCCTTTCAGGATTTACCTCTCCGTCACAGAAAGGTCCAAGCATTCTCGTAAGGTCACCACCAGGCCTTTCGACCTTAATGACCTCGACTCCTAGGTTCGCGAGAATCTTGCCACAAAACAATCCTTTCTCGTCAGTAAGATCCAGCGCCCTTATGTCATCAAGCAATGGTCCGCTTTCCTTTCGGACCTTGTTTTCACTCTGTCTCATTCGATAGGAGAAAAAAACACCAAAGAAAGTGTTTTCACCCTGACAATCAGCTCAAACACCTGTGTTGCTGCGGCATGCGATTTAAGTCGTCCAAACATGTTATTTGATTCTGATAATAGTAAAACAGAGATCTGTCAAGGCTAATCAGAGGGATCGACAATTAT
>SMTZ1_10004097_pt1 | contig 14661 bp, 10 predicted proteins | sample DeeMarSWOR136_30_FD_25667 | JGI IMG/M metagenome (IMG submission 25667) | reverse complement strand
GCCATTTGGAATAGAGATTAACAAATTCAGCAGCAGTACGGGCATATTTTGAAACAGGCTGCAAGCCCCAGTGTTTTATTATATTGGGGATAAAACATTCCTTGTGTTTTATTTCCATAGTATCAAAGGCGCACCCATCAGAATCTATAGCGATTAAAAAATCATGTTCTGGTTTAAATTCTCTAAGCTGTGCTTGTGGATCGTCCATTCAAATATTCCTCCTTTTATTTCCCGGTAAGTTAATCATTATATGCTTCAGGCCGATAAAGGGGAAGTTTTTTTTTCGCAAATTTCATTTCAAATCTGGTAAAACGCTGCCTTCCGTCTATCATCGGTACACTCACCCAGTCTTCTCCAATTAAAGGTTTTGCGTATTTAATAAACTCATCTGTAACATCTATCCTGTTATTTGTAATCCAGTTGGCCGGAAAAGCCCTCTCTGAGTTGGCAACCAGTTCTAAGGGCACTTTGTCGTAATCCACAGAATAAATCAATCCTGGTCTACGTAGAAGCGTTGACATGTATCCTGATCCGTGTTCTAAAGCAATTAAAACAGCATTTTGTCCAATTTTATAAGCTTCATCAAGATCTACCGTTGAAGCATATACCATGGTATCGCGTTGATCGGTACCTGGTACCTGGCCCCGTGCTGCTCCTCTAGCCTTAATCCCCACCTTATTTAAATGATTAACGACTATTTGTTGTGCAGTAAACATACTTGAACTATATGTGGTATGACCAAATGAGTCCTGCAGCTGCCCTATCTCACCTACATCAAATCCCTCACTTAACACAACAATAACTCGACCACTTCTTTTCAATTCATCATTAATATTATCTGTCAAAGCCTGCATGCTTAGTTTTGACTCCGGCATATAAATCTGCAACGGAATTTCACGTTTTGGATCGCACAGTCGAGCCGCTGCAGGTATAAAACCAATCTTTCTACCCATGGCCTGGACAATAATTACCGGATCAGAAGGGGATGAACCCAGATTTTCTTCATTAAGATTTTGAATAATATGTGACCAATAACGTGCCACACTTCCATAACCCGGAGTGTGATCGATTAACTTGAATTCAGAGTCACCTACATCATTGTCGATCGTCTTCGAAACCCCTGTTGCTATGAGATCCAGCCCTTTTTCATGAGCTAGAATTGATATCTTATTCGCCGTGTCCATAGAATCGTTACCACCGATATAGAAAAAATAAGCCACTTGATGAGTTCTGAATACTTCGATCACCCGTTCAAAATCTTTTTTCTGATGTGCCTTCAGTTTATAACGACAAGTACCAATAGATCCAGCGGCGGGTGTGGTTCTGAGAAGCGATATTTCTTCCTCGCTCTGCACCGATAAATCCAATAATTCTTCCTTTAAAATTCCTTCTATACCATGATAACCTCCATATATAGTTTTGAACTTATCGGGATAGATTTTACAGGTTTCGATTATTCCGCGCAGTGAATTATTGATAACTGGTGAGGGACCACCGGACTGCGCTATCACTACATTCTTATTATTCACCATGTAACCAGCCTCCTTGGTAAACCTCTTTTTTAATAGCGAATATATTTTGTATGATTTAAATTAAAGTGAAATTTAATCCATGAGTAGACCGCCATTTATCTCAATGGTCTCACCCAGAATGTAATCGGCATATTCTGAAGCCAGAAATAATATTGAATAGGCTATCTCTTCTGCCTTTCCTTCCCTGCCCAGTGGAATCATATCTTTGTAAGACTCCCGCAATTCCCTACTGGTAAAACGATCATGAAATGGTGTCGTGATGACACCCGGGGCAACACCATTTACTGTAATCCCTGTTTTTGCCAATTCCTTTGCCATACTTTTGGTAAACGTAAGTACACCTGCCTTGGCAGCACTGTAATGCCCGGCACCATACCCGCCCCCATTCCTTGCCGCAATTGACGAAACATTTATGATGCGGCCGTAGCCCTGTTTTTTCATCACCGGGACGACAGCCTGAGATACCAGATAGATGCTTTTTAGGTTAAGCGCCATGCATTCGTCCCAAAGTTGTTCCGTAATCTCATGAAATGGTCTTCTCTCAATAAGACTCCCGGCATTATTTACCAGAATATCTATTCGATTATGATATACATCAAGTGTCGACTGAACCAATCGTTTGACCTCTGCTGCTTGTGATACATCCGCCTGTATGGCAATAGCTGAACCGCCCTGCTTGACAATAGTATTGACCACTTGTTCTGCTGCTTCCTTGCTTTGTTTATAATTTACTACCACCATTGCTCCACTTTTGGCAAACTCAATAGCCGTGGCACTGCCAATTCCGGTACTTGCGCCAGTTATTAATACTATTTTGCCATCAAAGCGTATATCCATTATAACTCCTTATTGTTAACACACATTGAATATTTATTTATGAAATGGATCGTCTTTTAATCTGAATAAGGTCTCACCTGCTTTAGGAACGTATAGTATACCCTCATGTTCTCTATTTTGCCAATCATCAATATTAATTGTATTAGGATTGCAATACCCCAGATTTATTTTCTTGCAGGCATTCTCGGATATCTGCGTTGCCAATTTTACTTCAATTCTAGGTTTCTCAATACCCGCCTCGAATGTTCCAATTCCCTTAACGTGGGTAGAGTGCGCCAGTACCCCACCCGGTATATCTGCGAATTTATGCATCTGCATTGTGAAATAATCGCGCGTATGATAACCAATTTTTTCAATGATAGTACCGTGCGAGACTGAAACCTTAGATATATGTGGTGCATATATGATGAGTTCACCCCCATCCGCAACCACTGGTTCAAGCTTATACATGCATTTTCCACCGGTCCATAAATCATCGTACATCTTCGGTGCACATGATAGAACTTTATGATAAGGATGATTTTTATAAACAATATGTAGCTTTTGTGATAAATCACATGCACTATTCCATGTTTTCTCAGGTGTGCCAATAAATATTCCCGCCAGCTGTTCTCCTCGTACAACCAAACTGATACACATTCGCTCAATCGGTAGAAAAGCGGCAGCTTTATCAACTATTTTTCTTACCGCTGTATCCTTGGTTCCAATGATTACAGGATTTGTTATTAATGCACCCAGCCAGTGAAAAATGTCGATTATTTCTTGTCCGGCAATTCCGGGAAACAAATATTTGTTGCCCCCTGAGAATCCCACTACCTCGTGTGGAAAAGTGGGACCAACAATTAGAAGCAGATCATATCCGAAAACCTGTTTATTTATGGTTATTTTCGCGTCTTGTTCCAGATAACCGTTCGATATTTCTGCAAGCTCCCATGCCTTAATGGTGCCAATATATTGCAATTGACCAGCATCTTTCCACCTGTGATTAAAAAATCGAGCTTTGGTATAATTTCTTTTCCAGGAATGTTCCGTAATACCAACCCTTTTTAAGAGTGCATCGCGCGACATGGGGGGATGTGTACCCAGAGCCACCATAAAATCTAACAATTTAGTACGCTGGGCCAGCAGATTATATAAAATTTTAAAGATAAGGCCGATAGGAGCGGTTCTTGTATGATCTGGTATGATTACGAGGATGCGTTTATTAGTTAGATCTTTTTGTGAAAACGCTTCTGCGCAAAGATCGGATATCTGTTTTGGATTTAGGAGTTTATCCGTACTGCCTTGACCGATTAACATAGCTAGTATCCTTACACACCACCATAAGCAGAAAATCCACCATCTATTGGTAGCACAATTCCTGTAACAAACTCAGATGCCGGTGAAAGTAACCATAACACGGCGCCGAGCAAATCCTCAGGCGTACCAAAACGGTTCATGGGTGTATGCTCAATAATCTTTTCGCCACGCTCAGTTAACTGCCCAGTTTTAAGATTTTTTAATAAATATTCATTTTGTTGCGTTAAAAAAAATCCTGGAGCTATAGCATTAACTCTTATCTTTGGTGAAAATGTCTGTGCCATATAAACTGCAAACCATTGCGTGAAGTTTGAGAGAGCAGCTTTGGCAGCAGAGTAAGCAGGTACGCGGGTTAGTGGGCGCATTGCACTCATTGAAGAAATGTTCAATATCACCCCCTCCCCTTTTTCGGCCATAATTTTAGCAAATACCTGGCAGGGTATAATTGTGCCCAGTAAATTTAAATCAAATACCTTACGCAGAGCCTCATGAGGCAAATCAAACATTGATTTGTCACCGTTGGTTGTCGCATTCGGATCATTGCCACCAGCTGCATTTACCAGAGCATGAACGTTGCCAAAAGTATCTACAATCTTTTGAGATGCATTTTCGAGTAATTTGCGATTTAATACATCACCGTAAATAATTATGACTCTGCCGCATGCGGGTTCAATTTTTTTCATCTGTTCTTCTGCCAGTGTGGGATTTCGATCAATTATAGCCACGTTGGCTCCACATCCTACAAGGGCACAGGCAATTTCTCCCCCCAGAATTCCCGTACCACCGGTAATTATAATCGTCCGATTGCTAAAATCGTATATTCTGGAAATTTCATTTAAGTCCATGTAAAAAGTAACTCCATGCTTATGTTATTACTTTCACAAATGGTGCGATATGTCTTTTAAAATGCGTTTCAATAAAGTCACTGTATGTATCTTCATTTTCAATAAGACATTTGATGAATCTATCTTTAAAAAGATATTTACCTCTATCATCCAACTCAGTGAGTACTCGCCCAAATGTCACATGTAAGACTTGTCGTACATTATCATCATCGAGCAAGTTTTTTAATTCTACATTGTTATATGAAGTGCCAGATCTCACACGTGATAAATCTGCTGATACATGATAGGTTTTTTTCTCTGAATCATATTGGTTACGCGCAAAATCTAAAATTTCACGAAAAAGCTTAGGATTTTCAAGTGCAATTGTTCTTAATGCCTCCAGATAGCTGGTACCTGCAGTTTTGATATGTATAAATCGGTCATGTAGCAATCCAACGCGCTCATATACAGCAAATTTATCGCTTCCTGAATGAAAACTCAGCTTATAAGGTCCTAAAAGTCGTGCTATTTTCATATGCTTGATATATTCCTGCTGGAAAATATCTAAATCTCCCCTGTAATCCACTCCCTTCTCGAAAGCACCAATAAATCTCGGGGCAAGGCTTATAAATTCAATTTGCATGCGAATTAACTCATTAGCTATGAAATAGTGGTCAAAGGGCGAGGTCACGGCCTGTGTCTCATCAACCGATAATTCTATTTCGAAGGGCCTATCGGAATAATTTTCGATAACATACTGATACATACGATTCATATGTGCCAGTGCCCCACCATATTTAACAATTGCCCGTAATATTTCGTGTAATGTGGGTTTTAAAGTAAAAGTCTCATCCACAACATTTTTTTTATCTTTATAGCGTTCAACCAGATTTTCCAGATCAATATTCAATTCCAACCAGGGAAGTTCTTTAGCTCTATTGGAAAGTTTGAATGTCGACAAATGATCGGCTTCATTAGCAACGTAATCACTTGGATCAAAAGTAAACATCGTATAGCCAGCCTGCATCATCAGGTCAATATCTTGTGTCGTTTTGAGATGATCAGCATCGGCTCCAAAACCTTCATGATACCCCTCTTGAAAGACAGCCCAAACAGCTGCATCCATAACATCTTCCGGTTTTCTTTTGGTACGGTTCAGCTCACGAATTGATTGTTGTGCCAATATGGCTTTTATATTGGTACCCTTAATAGCTCGTAAATGTCCGGGATTTGCTAAGCCGAGTCTGTCTCCTAATCCAATAGAAGTTTGCGTACCAAAAGGTTTTGGTCGAGTAAAATCAAAAATTTTCTGCAATTGTCGTGCATTTTCATGATTTAATAATGCCCGCCTTAATTTAAAATCAGCACTATCATCTTCTAAATTTAGATTAACACCCGTGATATTTTGTACTTGCGCTTGATCAGCCTGATTATAAAGAATATATAAGTATTTAATATTATTATGTTTAGCTATAAAATATAGACTTTTATCTTTAGCAATAATCGATAGAGGATATATTTCTAGTTTATCATCCTGTGTTATATCAAAGACAATTCGGTCGTTAGAGTTTTTGCCTGTTTTATCTTTTATTGCGAGTAAGCGCTCCTTTAACATAAAAGTCCTCATAGTTCTAATTTGTTTCATAAAAGCACTAATTTAGGGCAGATACTCCAAAGGAACAACCCGATCTTTCAGAATATTAACTGCAATATATTTTTACTTCATATCATCCATATCAGAATACTTAAGGATTCAATTCTTCACTCTCCATAGCTTGAAAATAAACTGATAGAAATCTCAATGCAAAAGATGTCCCGATATCTCGATTTGTTATCCAGATCTTATCCTCTTTTCTTCGGGTACGTATATTGATTGTAGCCCCGGCAAGATTTTTATCCGGATGATTTTCGGAAAAACGATTAACAAGAATCCAGTTCAATGATTTTTGAATATTTTCCTTAAATTCATCCCTATATCCCTGCTGCAACAATCTTAACCATACAATTCCCGCAAAGGCCACGGCGGATCCACAGATAGAATTACGATTAGCCCGTCCGTTGAGATAATTTTTATAATAAATTGTTCCATCTGATTGCTGTACCTTAGCATAGATCAGAGCTGTTTTATATGCTGCCTCCAAGTATCTTTTATCCCCTGTTAGTGCATAACCATCCAGAAGTGACTCGGCATACCATAGATTGAAACGTGGATGGAACGATCCTTCCTCTTTATGATTGGGCATAAAATCCATCCACAATCCTTCAGATCCCTGCTTCTCAACCAGACTTTCACAAAGATTAATGAAGATTTCTTTGTATTTAACATTTCCGGTATATTCATACATATCTTTAAACAGGGAACCTTCATTATTAGGTCTGGCCACATCATACAATTCCTGTTTTTCTTTGTGTGGCCAGAAGGGACTGTTTTCTTTCAATACTTCTCCGGAATTTGGATCCACATTATCATAAAACACACCTTCTTCGGGTACCCACATGTTTTGCAGCATCCACTCCCCGGCTCTTGTAGGCACATCGGCATACTTTTTTTCTCCAGTCAGCTGATATAGACGAAATAAACCTGCCGTACCATCAGAAACAGTGGCAAATACGATTATTTCTCCTGCATGATCGCCATGAACTGCCCGTAACATTCCCTTTAATTTGGGATGATCTGTAATTTCGAGGTTGGTCCACCAATCTCCCGCTTTTTTTGCGGCCTCTAAATAGGTATCGTTTTTGGTAATTTTATAACATTCGACAAGAGCATAGATGATTTGACCTGTATGCCAGGGAGGTTCATAATCATACCAACGACCTTCGGTTACGTTATAATCACAACGGGATTTACCATTTTCGTCTAACAGCACTTGAGAGGCATAATTCGCACCAACTGTAATTGCATTAAGTATCTTTTCTTTCAATAGATTATCTTCATCTTTAGCTAATAGATTTTGAAAGAACAACATGCAAATGATGATATTTTTTGATATTCTAATCATTCATCCTCCTAATCAATAATCCGATATTTATGCTTATGATTTCGTATTTTTAGATCCCGCAAGCGAAATGAAAAACCCCAGCCCCCTTTATTCTGGTCTATTTTTAACAGTAAATGATTTTTCCCCTTTTGTAAGGGTAAAATAACCAGATCTTCATCGATAATTAGACTGCGTTTTATCAAATTCTGATAAATTTGCTTTCCATTGAGAAAAATCTGTATACCATCATTACTTCCCAATGTAGCCTTCACATTCCTTTCCGTCGGATTTTCGATTGTACAGTAGGCATAGGCCAATACACGCGTATTTTCTTCATAGATAGACGCCAAATCAATTTCTGATGAACTTAGAGATTCATGTTTCGTCCAGGATATGTTTACACTATCTGGCGTTTGAAATGACAGTCCCGGTCGAGGTCTTACATTTGCCTCCCCATTAATGTTGGTTAGATAGTCTTTCTGTACAGCTTCACCATTATAATTTGGAAATGGACCGCATAACAACCAATATTGGAAATATTGACCTTCAATCTCTTCAATTGCTAATCTTACTTCACAAGGTGGGAGTAAATAATGTCCCTTATCAAAATCTTCAATAGCATGTAGGAGCAATTCTGCTGCATGGCAAAATTGAGAAATTCTTTCATCATAAGCGGCTAAATTGTGGTCCAACCAGTACATACGATTTTCCCTTAACCATAACTGTATGTATTCATCCCGTAATTGCATCAGAGATTGCTCACATTGTGTTAAATTTTCTAAGGCACTGAGTAATAATCTTCGTGTGAGTTCCGCATCGATTCTTTGCTTGATACATGCGCTGCTATAGAATTTTGCCGCTGCAATGATTGCCTTTCGACTTTGAGCCATATATTTGTATTTATCTATGATGAAACTGATATATCGACAATCATCTTGATAGTATTGTAGACAGGCCCTATTTAATAGACTGTCTGCTTGTACCGTGATTTTTAAGACATGATCCCAATCATTCAGATTCAGATGCAGCTTCTGCCCCTGTTCAGGAATTAAAGTTTTCCAAAAGACTTGATCATTCATTTCCTGGGTTGGACCCAAATCGGAAAGTTCACTCAGTTTCTGCTGAGACTGCGAAAAGGTATTCTCTTTATCGCCATAAATCCCCATATTTAAGCGTCTATTGAAGGACTCAATATTTTGGTCATTTATATTCCAACTCTGATCGGCCCCATAGGCCAGACCATACCAATCCAGGGAGAAAAGGGTTGTTGCACCATCATCCCATACTGTATTAAGCAAACCCATTGCTCCATGTTGTGCTCCATCGCGGGTAAAATTCTTAATATTGGTTATTGTCATTTTAAAATCTGGCATGATTCGGTTTGAGTTAAGAACGCCAGGGCTTATCATAAAGTCAAATCCGGCATTTTTAAACGGCAAAAAAAATTGTGTAAATGTATCATACGCACTATAATCCCAAGCTCCCAAAATAATATCCTTGGGGATAAATTCTAAAATTTCTGTATGCTCGAGGGCAAAGTCACCCCATATCATCATTCTCTTATTTACTTTTTTCAGAATATCATGAAGGCGTGTAATATGATCGGCATAGACTTTTTCAACACCTGCACTGTCCACAACATCTTTAGAAGCCCCCCGGCCTAAATCCCAGGTTTCATCACAATTGACATTAAAAATATTTGAACTAAATGCCGGCGCCATTTCAGAAATAACATCCTGTAATAGATGTATGCTTTCCTTTTTTATGGGGGAAATCATCCGCTCTGTGTCACCTAAAGGGACGTACTGAGGATAAGCCATTATTTTTTCAAAATGTCCTAAAGATTGAAAATTACCTATAATTTCCATATGATAGCGCGCTGCATATTCAGAGAGTAATTTCCAATCTTCAACGCTTAGTGAACCACCTGCCGGTGCAAAATCGCCATGTTTTTTGGTTTTCACCACATGTTCTGTATAGTAGCTTACAGTATTTAATTTCATTTCCGCCATTCTTCTGATTTGCTCTTTCATAAAATCCAAAGTTGGAACCGGACCACGACTGATGTCATCCTGTACACCGCGATAGCGCAGATCTGGCCAGTCAATAATTTTAAGACAGGGCAACTCATCAGGATATGTACTCAACAGTTGTTTTATAGATTGAATTCCGTAAAAAAGACCTGTTATAGTATTTGCCGCAATTATTATCTGCTTTTTGTGGATTAATAAGATATATCCTTCATCTCCTATTCTCTCCTCCGGCCAAATATTTAGACTGAGGCACATATCCTTAAAATCATCATTTTGAGAGGGAATGCCTAACCAAATCTGGTATTCTTTATCTTCGGCTATGAAGGAGCTGACGCCCTTCAATTTCTCAAATGCAGCGCTCAGTTGGTTTAATCCTACTGTGAGGCCTAAAGTGTCTGAGACAGATAATATAAATGTTGTATTTTGGGGATCGATATTAAATGTACCGTTGTATAGTTCAACTTGCTGTGGCAGCGGAACAATCGGTATTTCTTTACATTCCCCCATTGTGAAGATAGATATCAACATTACAGTAAATAAAATTATAAAATATTTTATCATAATTATTAAAAGATCTTAAAGCATTGAGGTTTGAAATTATCGAAATGATTCACTTGGAATATAAATTGCCCACCATTTGTACTTCATTTTTGTCTACATATTCGGATATTTGATAAAAATTCTCGGCATAACGTAAATCATTGCCAATCAAGCTGATAGCTCTACTTCCTGCGCCTTCAATAGTGAGAAATAGTCTAATGGGAGAATCTAAGCGTGCCTGGCTTATCAAGACATCTTGACTATTGTTTAATTTAATTAATGCATGGCCCTCTTTTGTACCATCGGCTCGTAAACCTATAATATCTAATCCGGCTACATCATCGCATATAATTGCGGGTCTATAATCAGGTTGTTCAAAGGATAAATATAGATTGTTTAGTGTAACCCCTTTTACGTGACGGATAAAAAAACCATACGAGGGAAGTTGCCCAAACATGGTACTTTCAGGGTAGTTTTCAGCATTTTCTGGTACAACGTTTAACGCAGAACGTAATTTTCCTCCGCCTTTATATTCAATATGGACATTATTTAGCGTAATGTTTTCTAATGCATGGCCTGGCAATCCGGTAATTGAGCAACCAAAGGAATCCGCCTGAGTTGCAATAATATTACTGAGAATTACATTTCGGAACGATCCGATAGGTGGCTTCTCCATGTCCTCCCTATAAACACGACCCCTATTCCCTAAACGCATAAAGATAGGCGTTTTAGGTCCATCAAGTCTAATATTAGAAATTTGAACTCCATCTAGTATTCCTCCGTCCACGACTGTTAACACTATTCCTCCAATACCTTTGCTATATCCAAATATTGTTTCCTCAACGCGTGAAGGTTTTACAATGCAATTCTCAATTACAATATTTTTAAATCCTCCGTGTGATTCGGTTCCCAGCTTAATGGCATTACAGTGACTGCTCAATACACAATTTGTAACGGTAATATTTTCTGACAATCGACCCGAAGTACTTTTTATTGTAAGAGCATCATCATCAGTATCTCCAATACAATCTGATATGATCACATTTTTACACCCATCGATATCGATCATATCATTATTCTGATTGCAGTGGTTATAAACTTTTATACCTCGAATTATGACATCTTCGCAGGCCAAGTAGTGTTGAATCCATGCTGCTGAATTCTTCAGAGTAATATTTTCAACGAAGACATTTTTACAGGTTACAAACCAGATAATAAAAGGACGATCTTTGTATCTATCAGGTCTTTTCTTGGTAGTGACTCTGAATACGTTTCCCTGTCCATCAATAACGCCTTTACCTGTAATTGCGATGTTCTCTAAATTTTCAGCATAGATCAGACTTTGCGTATGAAATAAATCGTTGTACGAACTAAATTGGGGCCTGATTTTGGGATAATCATCAAGGTCTTTGCTGCCCAGAAGAAGGGCACTTTCTGCAATATGCAGAGTTACATTACTCTTCAAAAATAGTGTCCCTGAGAGATAAGTTCCTGCAGGTATAAATACGGTTCCACCCTTTATGGTGCAGGTATCTATTGCCGTTTGAATGGCTTTTGTATCGAGATGTTTTCCATCTCCCTGAGCACCAAAATCAACCACATTCCAAGTAGCATGCTTATTGTGAGGTAATTTTGAGCTGTGAACATGTGTTGGTACAAGTAGTAGACAAGATAAAATGATGCTATGGTAGTAAAGGTGTTTTATTAAATCCATTATTAAGCAACCATATTTTTAATATTTTTTTCTAACCATTCAGCAGATATGATATATTCTTCTTCAATTTTTTCAATCATTGACTCCTCTCCACCAATATCTAATCCAATGTGGCCATTAAAACCTATATGATTTAAAGTTGAAAAGAATTTCTCCCAGTTGATTTTACCCTTACTGGGAGGGAGGTGTTCAACTTTGATTCCTCTATTATCCGAAAGATGAATATAATCGATATATTCTGCCAGACGTATCACTGCGAGTGAAAGATTTTCTTTCATAACAAATTGATTAGCTGTATCTAAATTAAAGCGAAGGTTATCACGCTTTACAGCGTCATGGAAATATAAAAATGCATCGCTTGTGGCTCCTAACACACCGAGACAGGGATGCATATGATATGTTAGGTTATATTTTGCTGCAATATCACAGGCATTTTGATACGTTGAAATCATATTCTGCCAGTATTTCTTCCAATTTAGATCATATGGTATTGAAGCCTGTTGTAATATATCTTCATCATAATGCCTTATAACCGGAATACCTTCAGGAAATTGGTACGGGGGAAGAGGTGCATTATCAAGCACACCCCTGGAATCAAACAATTGTGCAATCTGACAGCCAATTTCAAAGAGGTTCAGGTTTTTTATACGGACATCACGATTCTTAGAGGATAAGCCGGGTAATACGACGCAAAAATAAGGTACATTCAATTGTAGCTCTTCTATCTTAGCTTTTATCTCATGACGATAACTGTATATTTCCTTCAAGTGATTCTCTCTAATACCCTCTAATTCAATTGCCTGAAATCCCAAATCATGCATTTCTATTAAGTGTTGCACGGTTTGCTCAGCCGGAGGAGGATATCCATAACGCGATATAACATAGAGATAGCAGCAGACAATGGTACGGTCAATCAATTTATTCATTATAATTTAAAGTACTCCTTTAATTCCAATAATTCCGGTAATGGCTATAAAAATTGTAAAGATACATATAAATATCAGAACCACGTTATAACCAGGCGATGCTTTATACTCTCCCATTACCTCTTTCTTATTCAGTAATAACAACATTAAAATTAGAATGACAGGAGTCGCAATGGCTGCGAGAACTTGTGAGATTATCATAATCAGAACAGGTCTACCGCCAAAAATCGGTACTACCAATCCCAGACTGACTGTAAAGAGGGCTATCAGGCGGTTATAATACTTTTTCATATCCCTGGATTTACCGGTCAAATCTGCCAACAACCATGGCGCTAAAAGAATATGTGGAAAAAGTGATGATAAACCAGCACTCACAATCCCCGCAACAAAGATAGAGATGGCGAATCTCCCAGCTAAAGGCTCAAGTAATTTAACCATATCAATAGCATTATTTACTTCTAAACCTAAAGGATACAACGTGCCTGCTGCACATGCCATCACAGCCGCACTCAAAACAAACATCATTAGCGAGGAGATAAAGGCATCTCTTTTCTCTAATTTTAGATCCCCAACCTTCCATCCCTTTTCCTGAACCAATATTGATCTAACCACGTACAGTACTCCACCCATAGTAGTTCCCACCATGCCTGCAACTAACAAAGCAGCATTTGATTCCTGAGGAATCTCAGGCACCAGACCTTTTAAAACTTCAACAGGATCCGGAATTACCATGAACATGGTTAATATGAAGCTAAGTCCCATTATTACTACAAATGTCAACAAGATATTTTCGAAAAATCTATGTTGTCCTCTCCAAAACAGAATATAAATTAAACCGCCAAAGACGATGGTTGAGAAAATCATATTAATACCTTCTCCAGAAGCCGTGAGCGGTCTGGACCATTCCTTAACCACTTCTGTAACGACACTCATTACTCCCATAAATGCCACCCATTCACTAAAAACAATAGAAATGAGCACAAACACAGCCATAGCGCCACCGAAATGTTTGCGGTAACTGTATAGTGCTGTGTTTCCGGTGACCGCAGTATAACGGCCAAAGGCAACAATTAAAATAAATGTAAAAATACAAGACAACAACAATGGCCACACTAAAGATAAACCATATTTTGCACCTGTCGATGCTGCTGTTGTGACACTGCCTGTCCCGATATTATATCCAATTAAAAAAATGCCTGGTGAAATAGAAAGTAAAAACACTTTAAGACGATTAAGGATAGATTTATTCATCAGATTATGTGCCTATTTTTACCCGAGACAATCATGTAATTGATTTTATCTGCTAAAAAAGAATCAAATGAGAGGAATGGGGCCAGTAATAATAAAGTATCGTTCCCAGAACTTACCCGGGAACGATACTTTTTAGAAGTAATCCTTCTCTAAAATTGATTACGTCTCCAACACACCCGCAGTCTTATCTCCTCCTCGACCTATTTCAGAAGGATCATTTTCTTGGTCTTGACAAAATCACCCGCTTCAATTTTGAAAAAATATAGGCCGGTACTCAACTTATACCCGTTTGAGGATTGGGCATTCCATACAATTTCATAGACACCCGGTTTCTGATTTTCATCTACCAGACGGACTACCTCCTGACCCAAGATATTATAGACAATCAGTTTTACATGTGTTGACTTAGGTAACTGATATTTTATTATAGTCGAAGGATTAAACGGATTGGGATAGTTCTGAAATAAGTCAAATGTATTAGGTAATAAACCATCGAGATCATCAAGCCCTGCCGGTGGCGACCATCTCAAATCACCTACAACGAGACCATCATCGCCCTTTGCGATATCGGCAAAAAACGCACTCACCATGAAATTAAAATTCTCCGCATCAGTAAATTCGGGATCTTCAGCATAGATATTCTCGATCACTGCTCCTGCATTATCAATATTAAATCCTCCCGTACTCAGCGTATCGCAATAGGTCACTAGCGCATCCGGAGCGT
>SMTZ1_10013715_pt1 | contig 14662 bp, 12 predicted proteins | sample DeeMarSWOR136_30_FD_25667 | JGI IMG/M metagenome (IMG submission 25667) | reverse complement strand
AGTGCGCCTGCCGTATCAGCTGGATCATGCCGGGGGACTCGATGTAGAAGCACCCTTCCGTTCGCCCTCGCTTCAGCATCCGTTTCGCGGCAGGGTCGCCGAGATAGTCGATCCGCTCGGAGTGGAGCGGGCATCCCTCGTTCTCAGCGGCCATCACGGCGGCCTCCTGTATAACCGCGAGCCCCTTCTGGCCGATGATATCGATCTTAACGAGTCCTGCGTCCTCGACCTCGTGCATCGACCACTGCGTGATCTCGTATCCCTTCTCACCCATCTGGAGGGGGACGAGATCCGTTATCGGGGTCGGTGAGATCACCAGCCCGCACGGGTGTGTCCCCATGTGGCGCGGAAAGCCACCGATTCGCGTGGCCAGGGGGAGGAGTGTGCGGAAGGGTTCACGGTCCAGGGGGATGTCGGCTGCGGCGGGCGAGATGGCGCAGACTTCCCGCAGGTGCTCAACCGATGCAAAGAAGGGGATGCGCTTGATGAATGGTCCCACCTCACCTTCGGGAATGCCGAGTGCCTTGGCCGTCTCACGGAGCGCCGCCCTCGCCCGAAAGGTACAGTAGGTGCCGATCATCGCCACTCGCTCCGGGCCGTACCGGCGGAAGATGTATCGCAGGACCTCTTCCCGATCATCCGTTGCGAAGTCTATGTCGAAATCGGGGAGCTGCTCCCGCTCGGGGTTCAGGAAGCGTTCGAAGAAGAGGTTGTGACGGAGTGGGTTCACGTGCGTGATGCCGAGGGCGTAGGAGAGGAGGCTGTTCCCGGCAGAGCCGCGGCCCAGCGAGCGCATGCCGCGGCTCCGGGCGAAGCGGACGATATCCCAGCATATGAGGAAGTAATCCGCCAGCCCCTTCCGGGCAACGACGGAAAGCTCGTACTCCAGCGTCTCAACCACCCTCCGCCACTCTCCCGCCGTGGTCCCACGGGGGAACGAATGTGGGTCTTCACCGCGCGCGCGAGCTGCCCACCCCCGAGGGGGATCGATCCCCTCCAGGCGATCCCACAAGCCCCTCAGGGCGAGGGACCTGAGAACGCGAACGGCACGCTCACCGGGAGGGAGGGGGAACCGGGGAAGCTTGAGTGCATGGAGATCGAGCTCCGTCCGGCAGTCGTCTGTCACCGCGAGTGTCGCCTCCAAGACGGCTGGATCGTTCCTGAACACCTCAGCTACCTTTTGCGGCGAATGGAAGAAGGCTGTGGGCGGTGCCGCCTCGCCCGGAGGGAGTGTCCCCACAGTCGTGCGCGTGCGGATCGCGCTCAGGACGCGATGTATGAGGATCTCACGGGGATCGATGAAAAAGACCTCCCCGGCTGCGACCGCCTCGAGGCCGAGCCGTGTGGCAACGTGCCGGAGCCGCCAGCGCTTTCTCTCCCATTCCCTGCCGGAGGCGACAGGAAGGGCCGCCCGGACGTTCTTTCCCGCACGCAGCCGCTGGAGGATCCGCTCGTCATCGGCCAGCACGTAGAGGTTTTCCGAGACGCCGGGGAGTACCTTCTCCAGGGAGAACTCGGTATCGAGGTGCCGTGCCGTCACGAGCCGGGAGAGCTCACGATACCCTTCTCTGTTGCGGGCAAGGAGCACGGCCCGCGCCCTGCCCCCCTCTCCGCCCCACGGCCCCGTGAGCTCCACACCGTAGATCGGCCGGATACCCGCCTCTTCGCAGGCCCGCTGGAACGGGACAGCGGCGTAGAGGCCGTCCGTGTCGGTCAATGCCAGTGCGGGCATTCCCGCCTCCGCGGCCGCCTGGACGAGATCCTCGACAGGCCTCGTGCCAGCCAGAAGAGAGAAGTTCGAATGGACACGCAGGTGAACGATACTCATGCTACCCTCCCCGTATTCACACGCTCCCTATCGGAGACACGCGCGGCACGGAGCGCGGGCAGGGCTCTGCCGAAGGCGGGGGCAACTCCCTCCGGGAAGGCGGACCTCAGCCGATCGAGGGCGGCGCGGAGCCGGCGCATCTTGCCCACCCCCGTCTCCTTCGCAAAGAGCTCCAGCTGGAACGGTTCGGGCTCGATCCGCTTCGCCGAGAGCGTGAGGCTCCGCACCCGCACGCGCCGTGTGAAGATGCGAGTGAACACCCCACCTGCCGTCTCGAAGATGAGAGCGTCGTCCGATGCCGACGAGGGAAGTTTTCCTACTCCTTGTACCTGCACCCCGTCCGCGTAGCGAACCTCGAGGAGAACCGATCCTGCCAGGGATCGTTCTGCCCGAAGCCTCCCGCCGAGGCACTCGGCCAGACGGTAGAGCACCGACTCAATGAAGCGGCGGTGCACCCTGTCAGGCTCAAGGAGCTCTCTCACCACGAAACGTTCGTCGGGAGCTGGACGCGACCGGACAGGTGCGGGATCCTCCCCCATCGCTCCCCGGTAGACCTTGCGTCCCCATGAGCCGAAGCACGCATAGAATATCTCCTCGGTGAAGAGAAGGACATCTCCGACATGTGAGATCCCGAGTTCCCGAAGGAGCGGCGCCCGCCTCTCACCCACGACGGGAAAGCGGTGAATCGGCACGGGTGCCAGAAAGAACCTCTCGTAGCCCGGGTACACATCGACGAGGTGAGCGCACTTCGCCGTGCGCGATGCCACATAGCTGACCAGCTTATTCGATGCGATCCCTAGGGAAATTTGGAGCCCGGTCTCTCGCAGTACCTCCTCTTTGATCGTGCTCCCCGCATCAAGCACGCTCCCAAAGAGACGGCTGCACCCCGTGTAATCCACGTACCCCTCGTCGAGTGAGGAGACCTCCACGAGGGGGCTGTAGCGCCGCAGCACCCCGAAGAGGGTGTACGAAACGCTCCTGAAAAGTTCCCAGTCGGGAGGGAGGAATTCACCCCCCGAGCAGAGACGCCTGGCCAGAGAGACGGTCATCCCCCACTTCACACCCTCCTGGCGCGCCTCGTAGGAGGCGGAGAGAACCATCCCCCGGGGCGGCGGACCTGCCACGACCACGGGCCTCCCACGGAGTGTGGGGTCACGCAGCCGGAGAACGGACGCATAGAAATCATCCGTGTTTACATGCAGGATTTCGCGCTCCATCCATAGCCCCCCATCGCCGGTCTCCACGTCTGCAACAGACAACGGTCCAATCAGCGCTCCGACCACGCTTCGCACGAGATTACCGATGTGCTCAGTGCTTCCCCCCCGGTCGCATCCGGTCTCCGGGACCCGCAGGCTCAGAGCCTGCGCTTGACTCCGATCACCACTCCCACTGCTTCATCACCCCCTCGTTCCCCGCTCCAGCGACAGAGGGCCTCACCCTTTCCCCGCTTCACCAGAGCGAGCTCCCCTTCCCGCGGCAGACGCCCCATATCGAGGAGAAGGCAATCCCCCTCCTGGATCTCCCCCCCGGCGTTCGCCGACAGCAATAGATCCACCTTCCGATACACCAGAGACATATCCACTCCCGGAGAGACACACGCCAGCGGAATCAGAAAGAGATCGGGTACTGCTCACAGGCGCCGGTAGCGGCGCAGCAGTCCCACAACGATACCCCGGACCTCTACCTCGGCCGCGGGACAGAGGATATCCTCCATCGCGGGGTTCGACGGCCGAAGCCTCACTGTCTCTCCCTCCTGGTAGAAACGTTTCACCGTCGCCTCACCGCCGCGCAGGAGAACAATCGCCAGTACCCCGTTCTCCACGCGCCGCCGCTTCTCCACAACGATGAGATCACCGTCCAGGATCCCATCCCCCACCATCGAGTCCCCTCTCACTCGCAGGACGAAGGTCTCCCCCCGCCCGGTGAGCTCCGGTGGGAGGGCGACACTCTCCGGCACCTCCACCGCCTCTATCGGGGCACCTGCCGCCACGGTCCCTACCAGTGGTGCCTCCACTGCCTCCCTCCCCACCAGCGGCTCGATCGATCGAGCCCTGTTCCAGCCCCGCCGGAGGAAACCCTTGCGGGTGAGGTTCACGATATGCTCGTGGACCGTGCTCACCGCAGAGAGCCCGAAGCGGGCAGCGATCTCCTCGAGGGAGGGGGCATAACCCTTCTTCGCCTGAAAGGACCGTATGAATTCGAGTATCTCGCGCTGGCGCTTCGTCAGGTAGACCATTGACACCTCCCTCACGCAAACGTCTTCGCCGCGCAAACGATCCCAGCCAAGGAGCAGGCCACTATCTTTCGTGCAGTTCAGCCGCTCTTAGCGTACCCGAAAGAAAACCGAAAGTCAACAGAAAAAGACGTTCTCCCCGAAAAAATTCAAACTGCGCCTCCTCGGAGCGAATTACCTCGCCGCGGACAACTTCTTAACACAAGCATTTTCAACACATTATGTAACATAGGTATTTCTACTCAAAAATTCTATCGTGATAAAAAGGGATTTCATTTAGCTGAAAAATGTGTTAAAAACATGTTGGAGGCTTACCCCTCCTCTCTCGCGGGCGAATTGTCTCGCACCCGGGCCTGTTGAACTTCAAGAGTTGCTCAATAGTTGTTTCCTGGACGGATCAAGTGTCAACAAGCCCTCCCTTTTACGTGAGAGAAAGGATAGCCGGCAGCATCGACGCGCTCGACGCACCAACAGTTGATGCCGGCTATTCCTTTCTTCAGAGCACCGCAGCCCTCTTTACACTTGCCTGGACGATAGTAGACCAGTCATAATTTCCGCGAGATTTCTCGTATGCACGTTGTATGATCGTGTTCCTGTATACCATTCGTCCCTTTGGTATCGGATCCGAGAGGAGTTGATATGAGACGCTCGAAACAGTATCGTGTGATTGCCCTCTTGATACTGGTTGTCACAATCTCTCTCTCACTATCAAAACCTCAATCAGAACCGGAATCCGAGGAAGGTAGCCAGCAGGTGACTGACCTCGTCCTGATCCCCGGCGGAGCGTTCTCGATGGGAAGAGAGGGAGGAGGTGACAACAGTCCCACGCACAAGGTCCATATCGATTCCTTTTATATAGATACGTACGAAGTCACCAACGCCCAGTACTACACATTCTGCCGAGAGACCGGGCATACGCTGCCAGAATTCTGGGGTATGGAGGAATTCCACTGTGGACCGAACTTCCCGGACTATCCGGTTGTCGGCGTGAGCTGGTACGATGCACAGGCCTACGCGCAGTGGGCCGGAAAACGACTCCCCACCGAGGCTGAATGGGAGTATGCAGCGAGAGGCGACCTCGGAGGCAAAAGATTCCCTCGCGGAGACGACCTGGACTCAACGCTGGCAAATTTTGCATCGAAGGGAACCGTCCCCGTTGGAAGCTATCCACCCAACGGCTACGGGCTCTACGATATGGCCGGAAACGTGGTGGAGTGGGTTCTTGACTACTACGATAAGGACTACTACAAAACGAGCCCCATCCATAATCCGAGTGGACCCCAGGATGGAAAGTTCTGCGTGATTCGAGGTGGTGGATGGCATTCCGGAAGGTCTTGCAATGCCGTTCATCACCGGAACTGCTTACTACCATCGTGGGTTGATTTCAATGTCGGTTTCCGGTGCGCCAAAGATCTAGACTAATTCCAAAATCATCTGAGAAAAAAATGAAATTTTTTATAAAAATTTGTTGCATAAATACAATAATATATTATATATTAACAACATGAGATCGAGGAAGATCCATAACAGGATTTCTGTTCTGAGGGAAGAGAGGGGAATTTCCAGGAAAGAACTGGCAGATAAGATCGGAATCAACTTTCAAACGGTGGGATACCTGGAGAGGGGAGAATACAACCCGAGCCTGGATCTCGCGTTTCGAATAAGTGAATACTTCGGCCTGCCTATCGATTTTATCTTTTCCACCGAACCGATGAAACCAATGAGTCAGGAGATACTCGATTACAGGAATAAAAGGGGAGAATGAGATGAAACGCGAAATTTCAAAGAGGACGAGAAGGATCGGTGTCATCATTAATTATGCGAGCCTCGTCTTGTTCATCATTGTATTCTATGCGGGTGAATACAGGAGCTGGGATGCCCCGACCATTATTGGAGGAATTATCGCGCTCGTGGTTGCGTTCCTCAGTTTTATATATCTGTATGTCAAAACTCACCTATGGAAATTCGTTCATACCTCAATTGAAAAACTCGACGAAAGACAAGTCCACGTCATACATGACTCGCTCAGGTATTCGTATTCAATATTCAGTATCCTCAGTCTCTCCTATATTCTGGTTCTGACACTGACAGCGAGATTTTCTATCAATACACTGACAACGAGCGGAAAGGCCTCATTGGGAATGATCATGCTGGGTGGACTCATATACCTGGCCCATACCCTTCCCGCCTCAATCATTGCCTGGAACGAGAGGGAAGTATTTCTCGATTAAGGCCGACCTTGCGTTACGTCTCGTGAATCCTTCAGGCATTGTTCCCCGGGGTCCGATATATAATTAATGCCAGTCCCCGGATTCTTCAGAGCTTAACTACTTTTATTTCTTGACAATATCATTAATTGCGTATTGTATGGGTACAATACGTTTGTTATATTAAGCGCGAATATCCTCTGGCAAGAGGCTTACAGAGAGAAATCATCCATTTCTCAAGGTCGATCGTGAGCAATGAGAATCTTATTGGTTAGCCCACCTGCAGGTTTTTCTTATACCAGCATCGGCATCAGTCGCCCCCCCCTCGGTCTGGCATACATTGCAGCGGTTCTCAAAGACAAGTACCAGGTACAGATCAGTGATTTCAATGTGGAGAGAAAAAAATGGAAAAAATTTCCATTTCGTGAATTCGATATTGTCGGTATTTCGGTAGATACGTCGAGATACCCTGTCTCTCTCAAAATCGCGTCACGAGCCAAAAGTCAAGGGGCTGTCGTGGTGATGGGTGGACCCCACGTTAGTTTTATGGATAGGGAAGCATTGGAAAGTGGCGTGGTAGACTATGTCGTCCGTAATGAAGGGGAATACTCTTTCCTCTCCCTGGTCAAATTCTTGTCCCAGGAGATACCGTTTGAAGAGGTGAGAGGGGTTTCCTGCCTCATCAACGGTGAATACAACAGAACTCCTGATGCTCCCTTTATTGCTGATCTGGACTCCTTACCTTTCCCAGCTCGGGAGCTTTTATCCCTCAAACGATATCGGGAAAAGATGAATGGCCGTCTGACGACCACGCTCGTAACTTCCAGGGGCTGCCCTTTCAACTGCAGCTTCTGTTCTTCATCGCAGTTCTTTGGTGTCAAGTGGAGAGCCAGATCGGTCGAGAATGTTTTTGAAGAGATGGAATTGCTTTACAAAAAGTATAACTATCGAGCTCTCTCGTTCGTTGAAGACAATTTCACCTTAAGTCCCGACCGGGCGGTCAAGCTATCAGAGAAAATAATTAGGCATGGATGGGATATACTCTGGGGAGCATGGTCACGTGTTGATACGATCGTAAAAAATCCTGAGATGGTGAGAGTGATGGCCAGGGCTGGATTTAGATGGACCTTTATTGGATTCGAGAGCTGTAATCAGGAGGTTTTGAACGAATACGGCAAAAAGGCGATCGTTCAGGACTCTCTGGATGCCATGCAAATTCTCAATGAGAATGGGGTGGGAGTCACGGGAAGCTTCATTCTCGGGGCTCTCAACGAAACGAAAGATATGATGAAAGAGACCATTAACTTCGCAAAAATGCTCAATCCCGTCCGTGTTCAATTCTCAATTCTAACCCCCTATCCAGGTACCCAGCTCTATGAAACGGTGAAAGATAGACTTGTGACTGAAAATTGGCAGTTGTATTCGGGAGCTTACTCCACAATAAAGCTCGATAATGTCTCCCCAAAGGAATTGAGGAGGCTATTGGTTAAGGCATATTTCCAGTTTTATGCACGAATGAGACAAGCCGTTGTGAACGTACCCTATCTCTGGAGAGCTACCCCTGCTTCCTTGAGCCTCCTGTTTTCCAAGTTGGCCGTTGTTTGGAGAAACGCCGTATTCCCCGTGTCGTATTCATGAGAAAATATTTCAAGGGCTAATGTGCGAGAATGCAAAACGGTAGCCTTTCACACCGAGAATGAAATCGATTTTCATTACGTATCAGACTTTTGTGCTTTAGTTGTTCATATGAAAAGGCTCACATCACGCACATCGTGACAGGGGAGGCTGCCGGCGTATGATTCTCGCCACCCATCAACCCATCTTTTTGCCATGGCCTGGTCTCTTTTACAAAGCCATGCTTGCCGACTGCCTGGTCTTGCTGGATGACGTTCAATTCCCCAGAGGAAGAAGCTGGCTTAACCGAAACCGGTTGAAAAACGAGAGAGGCGAAGCATGGTTGACCGTTCCCGTTTGGAAGAAAGGTCGCGGGCTCCAGGTCATCCGGCAAGTTGAAATCTACGATGAGAGAGTGTGGCGCAAGAAACATCTCCGGAGTATTCAGCAGAACTATGTCAATGCACCATACCTCAATGAATATTTCGAAACCATTGAATCTGTCTATCAGAAAAATCATTCATTATTGGCAGAGCTGAACATTGACCTGATCAGATTTCTCTGGGAGGCGCTTTCATTAAAGACACAGCTGCTACTCCAATCCGATTTGGGCATCAACGGCAAGGGAACAGAGCTGCTCATCAAGATCTGCAAGCATGTGGGGTCCAATAGCTATTCGATATTTCCCATGGTGGAGAAACATCTTGATATAGTGGAGATGAAAAAGCACGGAATCGAACTCGCTCCCGTCAACTTTCATCCACCCGTATACCCACAGCTCTGGGGAGAATTTATCTACAATCTATCGACCCTGGATTTGCTGCTGAACTGCGGTCCGAAAAGCAAGGATATTATTTCAAACGCATAGCGTGCGCACAGTTCTTCACGGTCAAGTTGCTAGGACGACGTTATAACTTCTTATATCGGAAGCATTCATATATTTCTATCTTGACACAAGCCATTCCTATTGTTACTGGTCTGAATCGGTCAGGACATCATTCTTTCGTAAAAAGGAGGCAGAAATATGAGGTCTTTATTAATAATTTTCATGATAGGTTTATTCATTCTTTTTTCTGTTGATACTGTTTTTGCACAAACCGAAAAAGGGGATATTGAACTTTCTGGTGCGGCTTCTTTCATGTCTAGAAAATTCGAAGATGCGGAAGAAGCCTCGTGGGTCATTAATCTTGCGACTCGTCTCGGAATATTTATTACAAGAACCATTGAGATCGAACCAGAAATTATGTTCAGTAAGTATAAAGAGGAAGACCTTGGGTATGCTATCTCGGGTAATCTTGTTTTCAACATAAGCTCAAGAAGTCCAGACAATGATGTAGTGCCATTTTTCTTGGGCGGTTTCGGTGTTTCAAATACGATACAGTTTTTACCGAATATCCTGTGGTTCGGATCGGAAGATAATACTTGGTCTATTCTCAACTTGGGAGCAGGCTTCAAATTTTTTATATCAAAACAGGTTGCTCTTCGTCTGGAATATCGATTTCAGCATTATTTTGAAGAAGAAAATATTACCTATCATAATATTTTCTTTGGCGTCTCCGTGTTCCTGAAATAAAATAACGTATTGGAGGTCGAGCTTTTCTTTCCAGGAAAAGATTTTCAATGCTACTCAAGCAATAAACTAAAACGCAGGAAAGGATCCGACATCTCGTTTGATAAAGGGAGCAGTACATGATAACCACGATCACTGAGTGGTTGCAAAATACCCTAGGATTAAGTTCGTATATGCAAAGAAAAATTTTTGTATCAATAATTACGATTTTCTTTTTATGGATTATCCGAATCCTGATATCAAAGTTTCTATTGCATAAAATTGAGGACAATCGTTCCCGTTACCAGTGGCAGAAAACCACCAATTACATCATTGTCGTCTTCGGTATTGTATTAATAGGGAGAACATGGATCGAAGGACTACAGTCAGTTGTTACTTATTTAGGACTATTGTCCGCTGGTTTGGCTATCGCCTTGAAGGATCCTATTACAAATCTTGCCGGCTGGTTATTCATCGTATGGCGTAAACCATTTGCGGTGGGTGACCGAATACAAATCGGAAAACATGCTGGTGATGTCATTGATTTACGAATATTCCAATTCACCCTCTTCGAAATAGGCAATTGGGTTGACGCTGATCAGAATACAGGAAGAATCATTCACATACCCAATGGTAAGGTATTCACAGAAATGCAAGCAAATTACAGTAAAGGTTTTCAGTACATATGGAATGAAATTCCTGTACTCATTACCTTTGAAAGTAACTGGGAGAAGGCTAAGGATATTTTAAATGGTATCGTAATAAGACACGCTGAATATTTAAGCGAATCGGCAGAAAAAAAGGTAAGGGAAGCTGCACGCCGATTTCTCATCGTAGACACCAAGTTAATTCCGCAGGTTTACACAAGCGTTAAAGACAGCGGTGTGCTTTTGACAATTCGTTATATTTGTGAGCCTCGCGAGCGGCGTGATACCACTGAAGCGATTTGGGAAGAAATCTTACGGGAATTTGCAAAGAATCCTGATATAGATTTCGCTTACCCCACAAGGAGAATTTACAGTAAATTCTTCGAGGACGAAATCAGAAACGAAGCAAAATCAGCAGCCATCGAGAAGCAAACTGAAAACGATAATTCTCTGACTTAATTTTCTACATTCAGATACTTTATATGTGTAGCGCCCAGGATTCGGTAACTATTCATGACAGCCGTTCCAGATAGGAACCGCTGCCTTATTAATCGGATAGAGATATAATTAAGGTGAAGGGCGGTCAGTGGTGGACGATTTTCGAACGATCCTGTTCATATATTCCCGTAGAATGATGATTTTAATATTTTCTTCCATAGTTTCTTCCTTTAGCCAATTATCCTTCAGCAAGAATATTTAGAAGCTCTTCAGCACAGTAGATACGATTGCGTTTACGGCCAGATATCTCTTTAAGCATTCCCAGCTTAACAAGACGCTCTACCGATGATTTAGCAGTAGGCCAGGTTATCTTCAAGTAATCACTTACCCCTGGCAAACTAACAAATGGATTTAAAAATAGCATATCCAATAACCGAAAAACTGCGGTAGAAACTGATTCTTTTTGGAGCCGTTGATGATATTTCTTCTGCAAGTCTAAAATTTTATGTCCGGTTTCTTCAGCAATTTTTGATTGATCTGCGATTCCACGAATGAAATATTTTAACCATGCATCCCAATTACCATCCTGACTGACTCCTAGGAGAAGGTCATAATATTCATTTCTATATCTTTCAAAGAAATCACTGAGGTAAAGAATCGGGTATTCAAGATACCCTTTTTCATAAAGATAAAAAGTAATCAAAAGGCGTCCCACTCTTCCGTTACCATCAAGAAATGGATGTATTGCTTCAAATTGGTAGTGCATTAAAGCACATTTGATAAGAGGTGCAATGGAATCATCGCTGTGAAGAAATTCTTCCCACTGGCTGAGTACCTCATTCATTTCTGAAGGTGGTGGCGGTACATATGTTGCATCAGTAAGAGAGCATCCAGGAGGCCCGATCCAGTTCTGAGAGGTTCGAAATTCGCCTGGTTTCATCTTTTCCCCTCTGACACCTTCCATGAGTTTTAGATGAATCTCCCTGACCAATCTCAAACTGAGTGGCAATTCCTTAAGTCTGGAAAGTCCATAATTCATAGCCCGCACATAGTTCAATACTTCCAGAACATCTGCATGTTTCGGTTTTTCCTTTGATGCTTCGTAATAAAAAATATCGGAAAGTGAAGCTTGAGTACCTTCAATTTTTGAACTTTGAACTGCTTCCTTTCTAACATAAGGAGCGACCAGCAAATTAGGATTTGGGATAAGTTTACTTAAGGACTTGAGTACACCAATCCCTCGGTCTGCCTCAGACAGAATTCCAACAAATTCTGCTGAAAACTTATCTAGGCCCACTGGAGGTAGAGCATTGGGGATGAAAGCCCAATAATTTGTCGCAGTTTTAATGATTCGTCCTGTTGGACTATTCTTGAATTTTTCTATATCCATTTTATGATATTATGTGCTATTATCAAAAAAATGGCAAGTATATTTTGATAAGAGGTGAAGTAATATAAATTGCCTTTGATAAGATTTATACTTATCAAAAAAATAGCTATTTATTTTGATATCAATCTCCATATAAATCCGGGTCTCTTTTGATACCCATCTCCAAATTGTATGTAAAATCCCCTGCTTGTTAACCACTTCTGGGTGCAGTGACCGGCTACTCTCCCCAAGCTGGACGAAGTTCGAACTTTGTATATCGGAATTATTTCGTGATAAATGAATGATTCTCATATTGACTTTCTATAATATCCTTGATACACTTTTTTAATAAATTTCCTCTAAATTCAGGCGAAAGAAATCTCAATGAAATCCTCTTTGTAATAATTCGAGCATAATGAGGATGAACGTGTTTCCAAGCAATAGGTTTCTGGTATTAATGGTCATGTTTGCAATGATGATTGCTTATAGCTCATGTGATAGTGATTCGCCGATAACTCCAAAACCACCACCTCAGCGCGGGCATCCTCTTTTTCAAGCCAGGATGGACTATCAGACGGATGAAGGCCCTATTTCTATTTTCTCAATCGACATGGACGGAGACGGTGACAACGATCTGGCCGTAGCGAATTATTGGTCTGACAACATCTCGGTTTTCCTGAACAGTGGTAATGGGATATTTCAGGCGGCAATCAACTATGATGCGGGCGATCACCCTTATTCTGTTTTCTCAACCGACCTGGACGGTGACGGTGACAACGATCTGGCCGTAGCTAATTCGGGTTCTGACAACATCTCGGTACTCCTGAACAATGGTGACGGGACATTCCAGACAGCGATCAACTATGCTGCGGGTAACTACCCCATTTCTGTTTTTTCAACAGACCTGGACGGTGACGGTGACAGCGATCTGGCCGTAGCTAATTATTGGTCTGACAACACTTCGGTACTCCTGAATAATAGTGACGGGACATTCCAGACAGCGATCAACTATGACACGGATAACTACCCCATTTCTGTTTTTTCAACAGACCTGGACGGTGACGGTGACAACGACTTGGCCATAGCGAATATACTGTCTGACAACATTTCAATCCTGCTGAATAACGGTGACGGGACATTCCAGACGGCAATCGACTATGGCGCGGGTGCTGGTCCTAATTCTGTTTTTTCAACCGACCTGGACGGTGATAGTGACAACGACCTGGTCGTAGCTAATAGGATTTCTGACAACATTTCGGTACTCCTGAATAACGGTGACGGGACATTCCAGACGGCAGTCAACTATGGTGCGGGTGATGATCCTCTTTCTGTTTTTTCAACCGACCTGGACAGTGACGGTGACAATGACCTGGCCGTAGCGAATTATAGATCTGACAACATTTCGATACTCCTGAATAATGGTGACGGGACATTCCAGGCGGTGGTCAACTATGGCGCGAGTAATGGTCCTAATTCTGTTTTCTCAACCGACCTGGACGGTGACGGTGACAACGACCTGGCTGTAGCAAGTTATGGTTTTAGCAACACTTCGGTCTTCTTGAACAACGGTAATGGAATATTCCAGATGGCAGTCAACTATAGCGTAGGTGATTACCCTCTGTCTGTTTTCTCAACTGACCTGGACGGTGACGGTGACAACGACCTGGCTGTAGCAAATTGGGGGTCTGACAACATTTCGGTCTTGCTGAACCACGGTAACGGAACATTCCAGGCAGCAGTCAACTATAGCGTGGGTTATGATCCTCGATCTGTTTTCTCAACCGACCTGGACGGTGATGGTGACAACGACATGGCTGTAACGAATACAAATTCTGATAACATCTCGGTACTACTGAACAATGGTGACGGGACATTCCAGGCGGCGGTCAACTATAGCGCGGGTGATGGCCCAGTATCTGTTTTCTCAACTGATCTGGACCGTGACGGTGACAACGACTTGGCTGTAGCGAATGTGATTTCTGACAACATATCAGTTCTCCGGAATAACGGTGACGGGACTTTCAAGGCGGCAGTCAACTATGGCGTGGGTTATGGTCCTCGATCTGTTTTTTCAACCGACATGGACGGTGATGGTGACAATGACCTGGCCGTCGCAAATTATAAATCTGACAACATTTCGGTACTCCTGAACCACGGTAACGGAACATTCCAGTCGGCAGTTAACTATAGCGTTGGTAATGGTCCTCAGTCTGTTTTCTCAACCGACTTGGTCCGTGACGGTGACAGCGACCTGGCCGTCGCGAATTGGGATTCTGACAACGTTTCGGTCCTATTGAACAATCGTAACGGGACATTCCAGGCAGCGGTATACTATGACGCGGGCAATGCACCTTGTTCTATTTTCTCAACAGACCTAGATGGTGACGGTAACAGCGACCTGGCCGTCGCGAATGAGATTTCTGACAACATTTCGGTTCTATTGAACAACCGTAATGGGATATTCCAGGCGGCGGTCAACTATGGCGCGGGGGATGGCCCTCTATCTGTTTTCTCAACCGACCTGGACGGTGACGGTGACAACGACTTGGCTGTAGCGAATGGGGCTTCTGACTACATTTCTGTCCTGCTGAATACGACAAACGATTGAATATCATATTCGTGATTTAGTCATATTGGATTGATGGAAAATATATTTGGGCAATGGCTCCCCAAGCTGGACGAAGTTAGATACTTATGAAAAACCTCCTGTGAGGGTGTACTATTGATCTTTGAGTAGATGGTACAACCCTAAACGAAGCACAGGAGGTCGATGCCAT
>SMTZ1_10006073_pt1 | contig 14662 bp, 16 predicted proteins | sample DeeMarSWOR136_30_FD_25667 | JGI IMG/M metagenome (IMG submission 25667) | reverse complement strand
GAATTCTTTTTTGTTCTTAGCGGCATCACAAGCACCAAATTCATAATAGGGGACCCAACCTTTCTTACTTGCGATACCCCATTTAACAACAAGCAAAGGCTTATTAAGCAGGATGCCTTCCATTAGCATTGTGCTATTATGTCCTACAATCATATCAACGTTTGTTATAACATCTCTTGGATCAATATCTTTTTGAACTCCTTTCACCCCTACAAAATTGGAGGGATTGCGCTTAAGAGCTAATAGTTCGTATTTTACACAATCAATTAAATTGGGTTGCTGATCTGGATGTAGTTTAATAAGAATTTGAATATCTTTATTATTTTGCGCGACTTTATACAAAACATCTAGGATTTCACTCTTTAGACCACTAACATCTAATGTATGCGATACGACAGAGGGAAAACAAAAGTCTAAATCATGCTTGCTATAATTATTATTTAAACTATTTAAATCCCACTTGTACTCTCTAACAGACCAGGTATTATCAAACGAAGGGAAAAAAATTATCTTTTTATTAGGATCTAAATTCAATTTCTTGCAAAATTCTTCTCTCTTTAATAACTTCTTATCAAAATAAGCATCAAATCTTGGAGAACCAGTAACTACAACCTGATTTCTCTTGATGCCATTTGCCATCCTCCACCATTTTGCCCCATTTTCTCCACCAATGCATATTAAGTCACTTCTGGGGGGTATATTTTTAATATATGTTTCAACTCGGCCATCTACATTTGAGAACAAGTGTTCTTTACAAACTCCGATAACATTTATATCCAATCTCTTGGAAAAATTTATTATATTATTAAGCCAAATTAATCCTTCTGGAATAATAATTGCTCTGATTTTATTTTTTTTTACAATTTCCTTAAATTTTTCAAAAGTTAAACCCTGAATGTTAAGCTTTCTTATATTATCATAATTAAATTTGTACTCCCTAAAAAGCATATTGTATAAGTGTTTAAAATAAAGAGGTATGTTTTTTATACTAAGTCTCTTCAGGTGTTTCCAATACCTATCAAATTTGATCTTGGTATCGTATTTGACTTCATAAATATCTTCGAATCTAAGTAAATTAAATCTTGTTCTTTTAGAGTAATTTAATAAAGTCCGAGCGTCTTGGTAGTTGTTAAATTCAATTAATAATAAATTTATTTTGTTTTGATTTTTTCCTTTCTTTCCCATTATCATCGTACCTACATCTTACTTAAACCTTGAGCCTTGCCATGGCAGCCTCTACCATTCTCTTCCTAAGCTCAGGCGGATAAATATCATAAAGTGTGTTTCTCATAAATATTAGGAGGGGTTTTCCTTCATCTATCTTTTTCTGCATAATTGCTAGGTGGCCTTTATGAAAAGGCGACCATCTTCCCACAAAAATTGCTCTTCTGCTCATTTTAATAAACCTCCCTACACACAGTATAATTATTTAATCTTATCTCCTCTCATTAAACCTGGAGGTTTTAAATATGTTGTGAAATTGAGTATTAGAAAACAGCGTTAATCAATTTAGTGTTAGCATCATAAACAAGGGATAATTGTTCAGCAAAGACAAAAGGCAAACTAAGAACTAGCAAAATCATAATAATAGCAAGAAACCTAATAAAAAATCTCAAACTCACCCCCTCGGATAAAGGGGAAGTTGGGCTTGCTTATATTTTTTATGCAAGTAACCGAAACATTTATATATCAATTGATACATTATTATTTCTTATGATACATAATTGTAGCTTATGGCTTGTTTTGAAGGAGTTCCTGGATAATCCTCAGAAGAAGTTCCATATGAGAGGGATTGGCAGAAGCATAAAACTTGCACCCACATCTGTAAGGCTGCATATTAACAGATTGATTAAGGAGGGTCTTGTCAAGGAGAAAAAAGACGATGTGTTCAAGTATTTCATTGCCAACTTTGACAATGAGAAGTTCAGGTTCTATAAGAAGATTAACACTCTAATAAAAATCCAGGAGTCAGGATTAATAGAGTATTTGAATGATAAACTATCTCCAGGCACTATTATTCTTTTCGGCTCTGCAGCTAAAGGAGAGGACCTTGCAAACAGTGACCTTGATTTGTTTATTCAGGCCAAGAGCAAAGCACTAGCACTGGACAAGTACGAGCAAAGCTTAAAAAGAAAAGTGCAGTGCTTTATGTATACTAGCCTGAACAAAGCGCCTAAAGAGTTAAGGAATAATATTATTAATGGCATAAAAATTGATGGCTACATAAAAATATGGAATTAATTAGAATAGAGCCAGACAAGGAAAAAGCCAGGAGCCTATTGAAACTTGCAGAGCTAAGAGAGAGCAAACTGCCCAAGTTCAAAACAGAGACTGACAGTCCTTTAATAACAGAGACTTATTATGAAATATGCAAGGAATTAATAACAGCGATTCTTTTCTGCAATGGATACAAAACCCTTAGCCACAAAGACTTAATTGATTATATACTGCAATTCAAGGATTTCAAAGAGGAGGATATACACAGGCTGGATGTTCTGAGAAAGAAAAGGAACAGGCTGGTTTATTATGGGGTGTTCACAGAGCCAGGTTTTATTAAGAGTAACAAAGCCAAATACAAGGAAATTATTAAGAAGCTTAAAAGAATTCTTAAAGAGAAATTAATATAAGTTTATTCCTATAATTTTGTTTGTTTTCACAAACTTTATAAACCCATACATAATTCTATGTATAAGGAAAATGGAGGACAGAACAACCATCCAGGTATCAGAGAAGCTGAGAAAAGAACTAAGAGTGCTAGCCTCAAAAAGAGACTTGTCATACCAGGAATTACTGAGTGATATGATAACTGTGTTTAAAGAGCTGGATAAAGAAAAAACCATTATCTCAATCCCGGCAGGGATTGCAAATAAGATTAAAGAACAGATTAAGCACACAGACTTATCTTCAGCATCTGAATACATAACCTTTGTTTTAAGATTAATACTTTCAGAGCAAGAAAAGCCTTTTAGCTCAAAGGATGAGAAAAAGATTAAGGCAAGGCTTAGAAAGCTGGGTTATTTATGAATAAATAAGAATGGTGTGTGAGGTGTAAAAAATGGTAACTATAAAAAAAGAAATCTTGAAAAAGCTTGAAAAAAGAGCCAAAGAGTCAGGTTCTTTTAAGAATGTTGATGAATATATTAATTATATTCTAAAACAAGTTGTTGACAAACTAGAAAAAGAAAAGAAAGAAAAGAAAAAACAGAAACCTGCATACTCAAAAAAGGATGAGGAAAAAGTAAAGCAAAGGCTTAGAAGCCTAGGATACCTTGATTAATTATTTAGGTGAAAAATGGATCATCTTGACCAATTAGAGAGCCAGAGCATATACATTATTAGAGAGGCTTATAAGAAGTTCAGAAAGATAGGCATGCTTTGGAGTATTGGTAAGGATAGTGTGCTTGGAGATAGTAAGATTTATTACAAAATAAACAGTAAATTAAAATGGGGTTGTATTGAAGATCTATATAAAGAAGTTACGCCAAAAGAAGTGTTTAAAAAAGGGAACAAGGAATTCATAACCCCAAAAGAAAAGGTAGAGGTTCTTAGTGTAAATGGAAAAAATCAAAGAAAAGCCAAAATACAATTCAATAAAGTTACAACTCTTATATCACACTTCACTAGTAAAGATGTTTATGAAATAAAGCTTCAAACAAATAAACACATTAAAGTTACAAGAGATCATAGTCTGATAGGAAGCTATACTGATAAGAATGGTTTAACACTCAAACCTGTTGAAGTTTATGGGTTAACTAGAAAAGATTCAATATTCTGTGCAAACACCTTAAATTTTGATGTCAAGAATTTAAAAAAGGTGGATGACATAGGAGTAGCTGACTGGATTTTAGTTCTTGGAGGGCTATGGTTAGCAGATGGATGCTATGCATTAGATAGAAAAATCATAATTTCTACGGGAAAGAATAAAGGCATTCTAAGTTTCTTGAAAAAAATTCCACGAGAAAAACCAATAGTAGAAAAAATAGCAAAAGAACTTAGAGAACACCCAAATTTCAAAAGAAAAAACCTTAAATTAGACTTAGCCAAAAAGATAAGTAAAAAACACGGGGTTTCATTCTGGTCTGCATATGATAGCAAAAAAAGAATGGAAGAACTACTAAATCGAAAAGAAAATCTTAATGTACTAGTAAAAGAGAATGGAGACGTATGGATTTGCTCTAAAAAACTTGTTACAAAACTGAAAAAGCTTGGTTTCAAAGGACTCAGTAAAAATAAGAAAATACCAAGCTGGATTTATACCTTATCAAACAAACAACTTGCTTTATTTTTAGGAGGGTACTTCGCAGGCGATGGTTCTTGCTGGAGAAAGGATAATAAATTTGCTATTAGTTTTTCAAGTATTAATAAAAACTTGCTTGAAAGTATAAGGCCATTACTTCTAAGATTAGGAATAAGTCATGGATTTTCTGTATCTAATGCTAGAGGCTCTGGTTTTAGAACAAAAAGTAAGAAAATGTATCAAATCATAGTCTCTTCAAAGCAAAGCATAAAAAATTTTCTGAAGGGCGTACCTGATTTAGCTAATAAATTAAGAAAAGTTAAAATTAACTGGGCTGGAAAAAGCAATTATCAAATTAGTGCAAGAAAAGTTAAACACATTAAGATTCTTCCAAAGAAGATGAGAAAAGTATATGACTTAGAAGTAGAAAACACACATAATTTCATTGCAAATGATATAATATGTCATAATTCAACCACTCTGTTGTGGCTGGCAAAAAAAGCCTTTTATGGCAAAGTGCCTTTTCCAGTTATATACATTGACACAGGCCTGCACTTTAAGGAGATGTATGAGTTTAGAGATATGTGTGTTAAGAAGTGGGGGCTTAACTTGATTGTTTCAAAGAATTATGAGGAAGCAGAGCAAAAAGGTATAGGTCCAAAGGCCAAGCTTGAGTGCTGCACTGTAAGAAAAACAGATGCACTAAAAAAAACTATTGCAGAGCACAAGTTCGAAGCCTTACTCCTAGGTATAAGAAGAGATGAGCATGGCATAAGAGCCAAGGAAAGGGTTTTTTCTCCTAGGGACAGGGATTTTAAATGGGACTACAAGGACCAGCCACCTGAACTCTGGGACCAGTTCAAAACCCAGAAAGAAGGAGAGCAGCACCTAAGGGTTCACCCCTTACTTCACTGGACAGAAATAGATATCTGGGATTATATTAAAAGAGAGAACCTGCCTGTTAATCCTCTTTACTTTGCAAAAAAAGGTAAAAGATATAGGAGTCTTGGATGCATGCCTTGTACCAGTCCTGTAAAAAGTAAGGCAGATAATGTTGATAAGATAATAAAAGAGGTGAAGAAGAGCAAAATCGCTGAGAGAAGTGGAAGAGCCCAGGATAAAGAAGAAGCTAATGCAATGCAAAAGCTTCGTTCATTAGGATACATGATTTTGTTTTGATACAAAACTTAAGTCCCTAGACATATACGTGTAAGGAATAAAAATGGAAACATTAAAAATGGAGAACTTAAAATTCGTTATTGTAGGACATGTTGACCATGGAAAATCAACTCTTATAGGAAGATTGTTCTTTGACACAGATTCTTTGCCAGAAGGAAGAATGGAGGAGATAAAAGCTATATGTGAGTCTCTTGGCAAAGAAGTAGAGTTTGCCTATGTGATGGATCATTTACAAGAGGAACGTGACCAAGGCATTACTATTGACACTGCACAAACCTTTTTTAGAACCAAAAAAAGACAGTATACTATTATTGATGCGCCTGGTCATGTAGAGTTTATTAAGAACATGATAACAGGCGCGAGCCAGGCAGAAGCAGCTATGTTAATAGTTGATGTTGAAGAAGGGGTACAGGAGCAGACTAGAAGGCATGCTTATATCTTAAGCTTGCTTGGCTTAGACCAAGTAATTGTTGTTATGAACAAGATGGACCTTGTTAATTATAAAAAGGAAAGATACAAGGAGGTTAAAAAAGAGCTGCTCAAGTTTCTTAACGCAATACACATAAAGCCAACATACCTGATTCCTATTAGTGCAAAACAAGGAGATTTTATTGCAAAGAAAACAGATAATCTTTCCTGGTTTAAAGGACCAAGTGTGCTTGAAGCCCTTGACACCTTTCATGTAAAGGAATCAGCCAAGAAAAAAGCCTTGAGATTCCCTGTGCAGGATGTTTTTAAGTATGATAAAAGAATTATTGTAGGGAGGATTGAGAGCGGAACAATAAAGGTTGGTGAAAAAATAAAAATCCTGCCTTCAGGAGAAGAAACAATTGTTAAGAGCATAGAAGAGTATGAAAAAAAAGATGTAAAAAAAGCAGAGGCTGGCAAGAGCACAGGCATAGTTACCAAGGACAAGGTTTTTGTTGACAGAGGAGACGTGATAACGCATACCAAGGATTTGCCTATTATTACTGATACTATTAAGGCTCATGTTTTTTGGATGGATAAAGTTCCTTTTAAGAAACCAGAAAGATTACTCTTTAAGTGCGCAACTCAAGAAGTAATGTGTGGTATTGAGAAGATTGAAAGGACTATAGACTCTTCAACCTTAAAGTTGATAAGCAAGGATGCAAAGGAGATTAAGAACAGGGAAGTAGCAGATATTATTATCAAAACAGAAAAACCTGTAGTAGTTGAGAACTTCAACAATGTGCAGGAATTAGGAAGATTTGTATTCCAAAGAAAAGATACATGTGCAGGTGGGATAATAACAGATGTATAAGCCCGTCCGGCGATTGAGGACCAATGAATTATTTAATTTTGATTTGAATTTTTAATTTAAATTTTAAAAATTTTTATTTGCTCGCTCGCAAAGCTCACGAGGGAAAGGAAAATGATAATAATCTTTGCAATCGATGCATTAGAATATGAGAAAGTTGAAAAGTTTAATTGTGAAAACCTTAAGCAAATGCACTACGGCAGGACTGACATCTCTGAGTTCTCGCAGCCAAGGACCATGGTGCTTTGGAGTTCTTTTATGACAGGAATGAACAAGGAGAAAGAAGTGTTGAAGGATGGTGACAAGGAGATGTGGGATAAGAAATGGGATATAAAAGAAACTTTTTTCTCAGAGTTCAAGAATCCTGTTGTGCTTGATTTGCCTGGTTATAGTTATGATAAAAAAGTGCATGATAAGTCAAGAGAGTTATTAAAGAAGTTTTTTGAAACAGAAGATAAAAAAGAAAAAGATAAGATAAGAAAACAGTACAACAAGGATGCGTTTGAGCATCATAGAAAGATAAAAGAGCAATTTCTTAAAGCAATTGAAGAAAAAAAAGAAAAACACGAGCTTGTACTGGGATACTTCAGTGTTGCAGACGTGATTGGTCACCTAAACTTTGGCAATACTACAATAATGAAAATGATTTACAAAGAGCTGGATGAGATAGCAGAGCAGATAAGCAAGAAAGGAAAAGTAATCATTTTATCAGATCATGGCATGAAAGCCCTGGGCATGTTTGGCGATCATTCAGAGTATGGTTCCTGGTCAACAAATTTTGATACCAAGCTTAAGAAACCAAAGATAACTGATTTTTACAAGTTAATAACAGAATTAAAAAATTGATTAAAAGAATAAAAAGAACAAAATGAAAGGATTCATAGACCTGCACATACACTCAAACAAGTCAGATGGTATGCTATCACCAACTGAGATTGTTGAGAAAGCAGTAATGCTGGATATGAAGGCAATCTCTATAACAGACCATGACAGTGTTGTAGGTGTTAAGGAGGCAATGGCTGCTGCTAAGGGAAGAATAGAGGTAATCCCTGGAGTTGAGATTAGTTGTTATGAACCAGAAAAAGGTTTTGGTGAGGTCCATATTCTTGGTTTTTTCTTTGACCTAGATGCAAAGCCCTTGAATAAGTTATTAGAGAAGGCAAAGCACGAGAGGATTAAGCAGAAAAAAAAGATTGTTAACAAACTTAACGAGCTTGGCTTTAAAATAAGCTTTGAAGAAGTAGCATCGCTTGCAAAAGGAGAGGTGGGCAGGCCTCATATTGCTCAAGCACTAATAAATAATTATCCTGAAAAGTTCTCCTCAATACAAGATGTTTTTAATAAATACATAAGAAATGATGGACCTGCTTTTGTTGATAGAGAGAATCTGACCAGAATTAAGGAAAGTGTTCAAGCAATAATAGATTCGGGAGGTGTTGCTGTACTTGGACACCCCTTGGTCTTAGATGAAGAAAAAGTTTCAGACCTGGTTGATTATTTCATTGAATGTAGGGGTAAAGGAATAGAAACTATCTATCCTTATGCAAAACTGTATGCTCATAAAGGGTTTGATAAGGAAAAAGAGAAAAAAACAATAGCTTTTCTTAAAAAAATAGCAAAAGAAAAGAACCTGTTTGAAACAGGAGGCTCTGACTTTCACATGGAATCCAGAGGTACACAGATAAATGAGATGAAAGTTCCTTATTCTGTTCTAGAAGAGATGAAGAAGAGGGTGCAATAAAGATGCATTTAAGCATCAGTTCTTCTAATAATTTACTTACTTCTAAGTGATTACTGGGAGTAAAATTTATAAATCCTTATTAATTATTCTTTAAAATGGTTGATGTATTTAACGATATTAGGTACGCGATACAATACGAACAAGTAACTCTAGACTTAGGGGGTACATACAGGCAATTTGCAAGTGATACTCTGAGTTTAATAAAAATCCCAAAAAACAGCAAAGTATTAGACTTAGGTTGTGGGACTGGAATATCAACTTGTACAATATTTGACATGGCTGAAAAAGTTAAAGTTACTGGAGTTGACAAAGCTCAGCACTTCTTAGATATTGCATTATTAAAGTTTGGATTGTTAGATAATCCTAATAGTATTCTTCAAATTATTAAACAAGATCATCCTTATCCACAAGTATTAAGAGATAAATGTGATGTTAAAGATTTAGAATCTCATCTCAAAAAGATTGCACAAAAATATAAGAAATTTGGAAACAAGGTAAGTTTCTATCATAAAGATGCTTCTGAGATATTAGATATCAAAGAAAGACCCTTTGATTATGTTCTTGCAAACCAAGTTATTCATTGGTTCAGAAAAAAAGATACTAAATCTGGAGAACCTAACCTTGATTATGAAAGAACTATTATCCAGCAAGTCAGAAATAGTTTAAAAGAAGGGAGCTTATTTGGTTTTAATACAAGTGGCGCAGATTACAAATTTGACAAAAATGATATGAACCAAATCCATATCCTGAACCACCCTTTTTACATTGCATTTATGGAATCACTACATTATCAACTAAGTTCAAAATGGTTCCCTAAAAGAGAGTATACATTTGATCATAATGAAATAAAAAGAATCATGGAAGAGAACGGCTTTAATATTGAAGCTAGTAAACAAAAGAAAATGTATCGCCAACCAAACCAAATCATAGAAGTATGCATAGTGGGTGGACAGATGCAAATATTTCAAAAAAGTAATGTAGAATCAACAACAGAAGAACGGGAAAGAATATTAGAAGAAGCATTAAAATACGCTTTAAGAAAAAGTTCACCAGGAGTAAAGCCGGTTATTGAAACCGGGATACATTATATTGCCAGAAAAATTTAAAGTAAAAATAATAAAATTCAAATATTTTTTTTATACCACTCAAAAAACTTCTTCATACCTTCTTCAATGCTTGTTTCTGTCTTATATCCTAAAAGTTTCTGTGCCTTACTAATATCTGCATAGGTTATATCAACATCTCCTGGCTGCATGGGTATTTCTTTGATAACTGCTTTTTTACCAGTTGATTTTTCTATTACCTTAATAAAATCATTAAGCATTATTGGTTGGTTATTACCTAAATTAATTATCTCAAAGTCTAATTCTTTGTCAACAGCTGAAACTACTCCTTTAACAATGTCTGTTATGTATGTATAATCTCTTTTGGTTGTTCCATCACCAAACCTCTTAATAGGCTGGCCTTTAACAATCCAGTCAATGAATAGATAAGGCGCCATGTCAGGTCTTCCTCTAGGACCATACACTGTAAAGAACCTTAAACAAGTAATCTTCATATTGTATAAATGATGATAAGTATAGCAGATAAGCTCTGCTGCTTTTTTTGTAGCAGCATAAGGGCTTATAGGATTATCAACATTATCGCTCTCTGAGAAAGGAATCTTTTTTTGATTACCATACACACTACTGCTGCTTGCAAATACAAAACTCTTAATCTTGTAATCTTTAGCTAAGTCAAGGAGATTAAGGGTGCCTTTCACATTTACTTCTTCGTAAAGAAGGGGTTGCTCTATTGAAGACCTAACACCTGCTCTTGCAGCAATATGCACTACTTTTTCAGGCTTTTCTTTTTCAAAGATTTTCTTTAATCCTTGATAGTTTCTTATGTCTTCTTTGTAAAAAGCAAACTCTGGAGATTTCTGCAGAATCTTAAGATTCTTTTCTTTCTTTTTAACATCATAATAATCATTTAAATCATCAACACCAACAACAGAATCCCCTCTTTTAAGAAGGGCTTCTGATACATGGCTTCCTATAAAGCCAGCACAACCAGTGACTAGAAGTTTCATTTTAACATTAAGCCAAGCCCTACTCGTCAGCCCATAACCGTATACTTCGTATACGAACATGGTCTGTCTCGCCGTGCCTGCCATTGCTGTCTCACTTCGTTCGCCATCAATGACAACAATGGCACCGACGGTCTTGGCTTTTACCTCCCAACACCTTTATACTTAAACCCTAATTTCTTTAGTTCAATAGGGTCATATATGTTCCTACCATCAATAATTATGTGCTGCTTCATTAACTTTTTTATCTTAGCAAAGTCTGGCTCTCTGAACTCATCCCATTCTGTTAAAATTATAAGGGCATCTGCATCTTTTAGTGCTTCATAAGCATTCTTTGCAAAAACCACTCCTTTTTTTAAAACCTTTTTTGCATTCTCCATTGCTTCAGGGTCATAAGCCTTAATCTTTGCATACTCTTTTAATAACTGGTCTATCACTGTTAAACAAGGTGCTTCTCTTATATCATCTGTTCTTGGCTTAAAAGAAAGACCCCAAATAGCAATTGTTTTACCTTCAAGTTTTGGGATAAATTTTTTTAGCTTAGGAACCAGGCTTCTCTTCTGCCTTTCATTAATGTAATCAACAGTGCGCAAAAGGTTTGAGGTAAAGCCGTATTGCTCTAGTATTTGGGCAATTGCTTTTACATCCTTTGGAAAACAACTGCCTCCATAACCACAACCAGCTTGCAAGAACCTTGAACCAATCCTAGTATCAAGACCCATGCCTTTGGCAACAGCTTTGATATCAGCACCTATCTCCTCGCATAAATGACTTAGCTCATTCATAAAACTAATCCTGGTTGCAAGCATTGCATTGCTAGCATACTTGATGAGCTCAGCATTCTTCTCAGTTGTAAACATTATTGGTTTTGTAGCTCTACTTATAGGCTTGTAAAGCCTTGCAAGCGTCTCCTTTGCTTTTTCACTAGAAGTGCCTATGATTATTCTGTCAGGGTTCTGGAAATCCTTAACAGCAGCTCCTTCTCTTAAGAACTCTGGGTTGCTCACAACATCAAAATCAATTTTTTTCTTTCTCTTCTTTAGCTCAGCATTAATAATCCTCTTAATCTTTTCTGCAGTACCAACAGGAACAGTACTTTTAGTCACAACAATCTTATAAGAAACAATATGCTTACCTATGCTCTCAGCAGCATTATAAACAAAACTCATGTCAGCTTCGCCATTGGCCTTGGGAGGCGTTCCTACACAAATAAAGATTATTTCTGCTTGTTTTATTGAGTTTTCAGTGTCTATTGTGAACTTAAGTCTGCCTTGCTTAAGGTTTCTCTCAACAAGTTCTTTAAGCCCAGGCTCATAGATAGGAATAATTCCTTTGTTAAGAGTCTCAACCTTTTTCTCATCAATATCCAGGCAAATAACATCATTACCAAGGTCAGCAAAACAAGTGCCAGAAACAAGGCCTACATAGCCGCTTCCTATGCATAAAAGCTTCATATTATTCCTCCTAAACCCACAGAAAGAGAGAATAAGGGCTTATTTAAAGGTTATGAAAACAAAAACCTTATAAATAAAACCTCTTTCTATCGTCTTGGACGGTCTACACCTGTTCCCATTTCGAACACAGAAGTTAAGCATGCTCACGTTCCGGGGTGTACTGCACTTTGTGTGGGAAACCCGGAAAGCTGTCCTCTTTTAAAATTAAAATTTCTTTTATTTTTTCCGAGAATTTCTTATATGACGGTTATCTCTATTTTATTCTTAGCTCTATCTGCTCTGATGTTTAATTTTGTATCCTTTGAATCAAGATTAAATACCCTAACAAGGTCCCTTGGAAATATCATTCCATAACTGTGGCCTATCTTAATTGGATGCTTTGCATATTTCTCTTTTAATAGCTTCTGCTGGTATTGTTTCCCAAAGGCCAGGGCTTGGTCTTCTGTGAAAATCGTTGTTTTGCACTTTGGACAGCGATAGGCTTCTGAAACAATTCCTTCATAGGGTTCAACTATTAACTTCATTGGTTTTCCACACTTATGACATTTTTTCATTTTTATTCCCTTCCCTTTCTTAGGATTACAGTCTTTACAACGACACGATTAGTGAATTTCTTGCAAATAACAAAAAAGGAAATATTGTCAGCAAAATATTTATAATAAATAACATTCTGCTTTGAGCGTTTTGTTCTTGATAATCTGCCTTTATAAATCGTTTCTTTTACACGTTTCAGAGCATCATCGAAGTTAAGGCCAAGATCGCAACTACGCATTATTAATCTTTTTGAGGCGTGTCTCTTATAATCAATTATCAATCCTAACACCCCTATTAAGTTAAACTTATTTATAAAACTTTCGGTTAAACTAATAGTTTAACATTTGAAGAAAAAATAATAAAAAAATTTAAGCAATATTCTTAGCCAGCTCTGCGCCGTCCTCAAACATGAGCTCATCTTCTCCTAACGGCTCATCTGTTACCTTGACAGTATTGGCAAGTATTGCATTATAGTACTCTATTGGCTTGACATTGGTAATCACTGTCTGCTGAATGATGTACCTACCGTTCCTGCTCGCCTTTATCCTGCTCTGGATAATAGGCATTCTTCTAAGCTGTTGTTCTTTCTTATAAGTTAATCCCATATCTATCCCTCCAAATAGTTGTTAGAAGCACACTTTAAGAAGTAGTTTAAATAATGCAGGGGTAGAATTATCGGAGAAATAAAATGTTTTTTAGAATTCTTTCATTTTACCCAAACATTTAAGAATAATTCCATATTCCATTTTGGTATGAATAAGAAAAAACTTGAACACGAGCTTAAATGTGATGGATACTCAGTAAATGAAAAAGGTTCTGAGATAGAAATGGCTGTAACAGGCGCAAATGTTAGTCTTTCCCGATTACTTACTCTAATAAGGAATTACAATGAAAAAAAACAGAAAGATGTTAATATTACTGATTTTTATGAGGATACTAAAACTATTTTTGGAAGAAACCAAGAGCTTCCTTCTAATCTATTAGGAATCTATTTCTTTGGAGAAATAAAAAAAGAGAATGTTGTTTTTAGATTTTACAAGGACAACCAGACCTTAGACTATCTTAAAGGATTTGTTCAAATAAAGGACACAGTTCAACACCCTGAGATACAGCAAAGTTAAAATGATCAAGGCAGGCATCATTGGAGGGAGCGGGCTTGATAATCCTGATATTCTAAAGAATGTTAAGGATGTAAAAGTAAATACTCCTTATGGCAAGCCTAGCAGTGCTTTAAAGGTTGGCAAGATTAAAGGAGTTGATATTGTTCTTATTGCAAGGCATGGTAGAAAGCATGAGATTACACCTAGCAAGGTGAATTACAGAGCAAATATATTTGCTTTAAAAGAACAGGGATGCACTCATATAATAGCAACCAGTGCTTGTGGTTCTCTAAGAGAAGAGATTGGCAGAGGAGACTTTGTTATTGTTGACCAGTTCATTGATTTTACCAGGCACAGAGAAATAACTTTTTTTGACCATTTCAAGGAAGGAGCAAAGCACACCACTATGCCAGAGCCTTTTTCCAAAGAACTAAGAAAAGCCCTTATTGAGAGCTGCAAAGAACTAAAGCTAAAGCATCATGAAAAAGGAACTGTAATCACAATTGAAGGTCCGAGGTTCAGCACAAAGGCAGAGAGCAAGATGTTCAGAAGCTGGGGGGCTGATGTGATTAACATGTCTGTTGCTCCTGAATGCATATTGGCTAATGAATTAGAAGTCCCTTATGCTGCTGTTGCTATGAACACTGATTATGACTGCTGGAAAGAAGATGAAGAACCTGTAACTTGGGAAGAGATATTAAAAGTTTCTAAAAAGAATGTAAATAAAGTAACCAAGTTATTGATTGCTACAATACCAAAGATAAAATAATCATATATCCAGAATTATTAATCCTTTTTTCTCATCAATATCCTTAATTAACTTATTCTTTTTGTATTTCTTTTTTAATTCCTCCCATTCCATCCTTTTCCTGTCAAGATTGATTTGCTCTAATAATTCTTTTAGCTCATTATAATGCTCATAGATTAATTCTCCTTTTCTCTGATTATCTGTAATGCCCTTTTCCAAAGCCTTTATCCTTTCTTCTTGCTTCTCAAGTATTAACTTTACCTTGTCTTCTTTGCTCTGCTTTTCCTTAACAACCTTTGCTTCAACTTCTTTAACAACTTTT
>SMTZ1_10004096_pt1 | contig 14663 bp, 13 predicted proteins | sample DeeMarSWOR136_30_FD_25667 | JGI IMG/M metagenome (IMG submission 25667) | reverse complement strand
TTACAAACTCGTCATCGAAAAAGAGACCCTCACTGAAGAAGATCTATGGGATCTCACATGGAAAGACGCACCATGGCATGGCGGACCTGGTGGATAGTGAATTCACGATAAGTCATTAATTTTTCATTAGTAGAAGAAGGCCATATATCTCAGCACTTCGAATACGGCTACCACGCTGAATCCTACTCCTATTGCGTAGAAGAAGTATTTCGCTATCCTCTCTGACGGTATTATCGTAATAATTCCTGCAAGCAAAGCACACAAGATGAGGAAGTATCCCACAATCATCCCTTGAAAGCCAGAGAAAATATAGGCGATAATGAACACGATAACAGCGAATAGCGAAGCAGTCCGTTTTCCAAGCACTACAGCAAAGGTACGATCCCCTACAAGCTTATCGGCACTATAATCCATTACAGTACTGAACGAATGAATTCCCATCACACAGATCGTTATAAGATAAGCCTGGATTGGAATATCGAATAAAGTCGCACCAAAACTTGCCCCAATTAATACAGGGGCATAGAAGTAGAGAATACCGTTAGAGATCGAATCCAACGGCGGGCGCTCCTTGAATCGCAAAGGCGGTGCTGAGTAGAAATAGGAGAAAAACAACAACAAACTCATGGCAACAATATTTGTTGGATTCAGAGAGAGAATTGCACTAGCGAACAGGGCGATTACTACAATCACCGCTAGCTTCTTCACGAGGGGAAAGACTTCGGTATCCATCTCAACAGAATCAGGAACTGATTTGCGCGGGTTCAGCTTGTCTGCCTCAAAATCATAGATATCATTTACTCCATACAACAGAATACAGTAAGGGATTGAGAGCAAAATGAGTTGGAAGAGCGCCACAGGAGTAAGAGGTGCACCAAACGCTGTCAGTCCTAAAAGAAAAACGAGAGGCGCGATGAGCCATCCAAGGGGTCGACTGGCCTTAATCAGAATCCAGGCTTTGGTCTTCACAGTGAATGCAAATGACTATGAGCTAATAATCGTTTGTATCACTCTTATGCTACAAAATCGGTAAGTCGCTTTTGATAGAGCTGGCGAGCTAGCAGGCTACCCCCATCAATCCACGATTTCAAATCTATCCTGAATCCTGACATCATGTATCGGATGGCTTCTTCACGCGTATCGAACCGGAGATAAGGTTGCTGCAAGGCTTCACGAACAATTTCGCGACACTTCCACACCCCTAGGGGCATAAGGTGGTTGGGGCGCGATTCCCGTAGGACAACGACGGAGGCCTGCCGTCGTTCCTTTGCGAGGTATTCGGTTGCCATTGCTCGGACAGCATAATAGCATCCTCCAATGGAGGCATATGTCGTTCTGCCCTTATATGGTTCCCAATCACTGCAAATGCCTACATGGTTCCCTGAGGGGTTCCAGGAGGTGCCTGGAAACCAGGCTTCCACAAGTTCGTAACTCCAGGCTTCGGGACTCATCAAGATTTTGAAATGGTCTCCCAAGAAGTTATGCTCATAGACACGGTGCTCGTTGATGAGTGGATACTCTTTAACCTGGCTACGATAGTGACGTCCAACCGTGCTATCAACGGCGGTAATGCTCCAACGGGTGGGAACCATCCGTCGGTTCGGTCCAATGCCAAAGGAACCCATACTAAAAGCCCGGGTTATCTTGGTGAGATTGACATCGTTACTATAGAGGTCGATAATGGCTGGAGCAGCCTTAAGGTCTCTATCGTCGTAAGCCCGTTCAAGTCGTTTGTGTCCTATCATTGTTCCCAACACAAACTTCTCTAACATGGCCGATGGACCCATGGGCTGGACCTCTGATTCCAATCGCAGAGGACGGCGTGGCCGCTTCTTGAACAAGACCTCCGTTTCAACTGGTCCCGAGGCCAGGGTCATATCTCGGGTGTCATCAATGATGCGACCAGATTGTTCTGGTTCAAAGACGCTAACTCTGTGCATCCCACGAACGAGGGAATAGCGATATTCCAGAATCTGGTTTAGGTCCAGATACATCCAGTCTTCAGGGGAATCATAGATTGAAGTATCGCCGATGACGGGTGGGACCAAGGGGCCTGCGTATACTTTGGGCCAGCCAAAGCGTCCCACGAAGACCCCTGGCGGTGATGATCCCTCTAAATCCGTTTTATCGAGTAGGGGTTGGACTTTCAAAAAAGAGTAAAGCCGGTGCAGGAGCGGGCAAGAAGACTTGCCACAGAGCATTTTACCACCCTTGCAGACAAGACATCGGGTCTGGCTGGAGTCAGGTGACAGGGTCTGCATTGTTACATCCAGATCCTGGGCGGCTTCGAGGCCATCCACCACAGGAGCTAGATAGGGTGCGACTTTGCGGACTTTCTTCACGAGTTTTACTCGCTTTGATGAGCCTCGGCTCTTAAGTTGCCTCACATCCGCACCGCCATCTTTCTCCTTGTACCCCTGCCCTTTAAACAAAGAGAGGGCACCAGATAAGTGAAGGAGACTAATAGCGTGCTACCTGCCTTCTTAGCATTTAAACTCGACGAATTTGCTGAGGTAGAATAGTCTAATCCTCTGCTGCGTCTGCAGTTGATTCCGTTTCTATCACACCAGTTTTTTTAGCCGTCCAAGTGGCCAATCCACCCTCAACCAGGATTGTAACAAATACTATAGCAAGAATGAACCAGAGGAAGGCCGCAGCTAATATTGGATCTCCTGTTGGTTGAGTCGCAAATTCAAACCCAAAAAACAACGCCAGGGCTGAAATGATGACACCGCGCGGAGCTAGAAAACTCATGAATAACTTCTCACGAAAAGAAAAAGAAGTTCCGATGGTCACTAGAAAAATGGCAAAAGGTCGCACGATAAACATCAATAGACAAGCTGAGACAACTGCAAGAACCGCTAAATGCCATTGAGTAATAATTACTATCATAGACGGCAAGGAGGCTGCAATTGAAAAAATGAAAATGGTGGCAACGGCGATATGAGTAAGAGGGAGTTGAAATGTATGGATCTCCGCCTCCGTTAATTCCTCTTCTTCTATTTGATCCTCCTCATCTCTGTGGTCATGAATGTGCTTTACAAAGCGACGACGTTGGCCCAGGAGCATCCCAGCAACTAACGATGCAGCAATCGCCGCTTCAACACCAAACAGGCTCCCAAATCCGTATGCCAGGATAGCTGCGCAAAGCAACCCAAGCATATCAATAGTCACAATTACCATGTGGTCAAACCGATAGCCATAACGCAGAGTAATCCAAGGACGTAGATAGTTGGCAACTAGAATCCCACCGCCTCCAATGGCTAGACCCACCAAGATCCCAATACCCAAATCAACAATAATTAGAAAAAATATTACAAATAGGTTCGTGAGTAATCCGCTAGCTTCGATAACAAATGCAGTAAAGATTGCTCCAGCCGCAATTGCAAAAATCGCATCATTGAGTTCTCCCTCAACTTGGAGAGTCTCTGCAACCTCCTCCTTAATTTTGAGTTCACGGAGGATTGGATTGATAACGGTTGGACCAGTAATTGCGCAGAGGGTACCTGCAAGAGCGGCTAGAACGGGGGGAAATCCCACAAGATGAGTGAACAGCAGTGTCATAATTATTGAAGTGATGGTTCCCGCTAGAACGGATAATCGGAGAATCCGTGAGAGTAAATGTCGAAAAGGGAGGGGTCTACAATCTTTTCGTCGATGTCCCGGGAGATGGGAATCCTCCGTAGAAATGCACCGATTAAAGTTATACCCGCCCTCAAAGACAATTATCGCCAAGAATAAACCAATAATCAGCTCCAGTATATGCCGATCGATATATGGGAATCCAAACACGAGAATAAACGGGGTGAGTACTAAGGCGAATAACAAGTGAAAAACGATATTTGGTACCCGCGTGATCCGAGCCAATATTTCACCAATCAAGGCAACGAGGACAATGAAGCCAGCGATTAAGAGACCAAACGTAAGTAAATCTAGTGCCATTGTCCTCACTCCACCAATTACTAGGTGGATCATACTGTTGCTACATCAACCCGCCATTCGCCATCTAACTCTTTATCCCGGATAATCGTAATGGGTGCAGGACTGGCACTCTTCTCCCCATTCGGTTTGTATCTTTGAAAGAAGAACTTCCATCGATTCTCATCGAGCTGGGTGTCTTTTTCGGGAACTCGCTTGTAAGTATACCCGTAATCGCGCTGCATTTTCTGTCCTGCCCGCCAATACAGGTCGGGGGATGACCCATACTGGTCCGCGCGATCTTGGTGATATTTTTTGAAGGTCAACAGCCATTTTTCCTTATTCGTTTCGACTAAGTATTTGTAAAAAAGTTCAGCCACTTCTTCTGGTGCAATACCTTTCTTCAAGAAAAAACCTCCTTAAATGAAGTCTGGGTTTAACGATGGTTTCATCTGCTTTTAGGCTTTTGTCGGAAAAAGGTCTTTCATTTCAGAGTCGTTTTCAGGGCTTCCTGGAAGAGTTCGGGATCCAGTTGTCCAGCTGTGTGGAAAAGGCCTGTACGCATATCACTTACAGTAATATGAGCGGGTGCAAAAAGCATCTTATCGATCTTGTAAAAGTCCCCTTCAGCATCTTTGAAAATTTGGTGGAAGGGTTTGCCATAATCTGATGAACTTGATGATGGAACCTTTTCGATGAGGTCAGCTAAACCATCATCCTCTGTGGATTGGATGAAAAGGAAAGTCTCTCCCATCATTAATATGGCGTCATTAGTGATACCCATCGCTCGCATATCTTTTCGGGCAACAGGAACAATGGGACATAACCCAATCCCGCTGAGAACCTTTCGAATGTCGTATCCCAGAATTTTGAGTTTATGAATCCCTGTTTCCACGATTCGAGCCGCAATTTGCACCGAACCAGCAATACATGCTGTCGGGGCTACAAGAAGATAGAGGTCTTTTTCATTGATGTTACATGCCTCTGCTACGTGTTCACAAACGGCGGGGTTGGGGAGGGTCCGAGTTTCTAGCACAAGCACCGCTTCGTTGTGCTTGTCCTCGTAATTGAGTTTCTCAAACAGTTTGCCTTCCACACGCGAAAGCGCCCGAGCAGGACCGGAGCCTAAAGCAAAGAACCCTTCAACCTTGACGTTCCAACCGGCGGCTTGCGAACCAATGCAAGCGAGAGCAGCATGATCACTGGTAACACGTGCTGCGGGAAACGTAGATCCTCCAACAAGGGTCGTTTCTAGGTCAACGGTCCCCAATCCACCCATGCATACTTCGGCAAGGAGGCGACCTGCTTCAAGGCTGCCGGGGACATCAATGCCGCAATCAATGATAGTAGCTTTGCCTTTGGTGTTGTGCACCTTAACTCGAAGCACATCGCTTTCAGCGATAAGACGCTTCACTAAGGGCATAGCAAGCTTGTTGACGCTAGGTTGAGTTTTAGCCACCATTATTTCCTACCTTCAGAACATGGCTATTGGTTGCCTTGAAAAGAAGCAGCTCCCCACGACCACCTGAACCGAAATCACCCGTAAAACGAAGATAAGGGCCGACTCGTTCTTTCTCGGTGAAGGTCACCCCAGGGATTTCGGCTTCAATCGCATCCATGAGAAGGCGGAGAAAAATCATATCGGAATATTCCCCATTAAACAAGAGGGTAGGCATGGGTGGTCGCGCTTTGCCCAACGCGATTATCGTTCCCTTATACCCCATTGCAGCACCAGCGCGGTCACCGAGTTCACCACGAACAATAATTGTTCCCGCCAGCATACGAGTGCCAGTAAAGGATGCGGTGCTACCATCGATTACAATGATCCCTCGTCGCATTCCCATTCCGAGTTCATGTCCGGCATTTCCTTTGACATAAAGGTTTCCGCTATTCATGCCATATTTACTGCCCAGATAAGAAGATGCAGCCTTGTCACCAACATTTCCTGTTACGCGGATTGTACCTCCTGACATTTCAGCACCGAGCCAGTGATCTGCATTTCCTTTGACCTCAATGGTTCCACCTTTCATCCGAGCACCTAAATGCATCCCAACATTGCCTTTAATGAGAATGGTCCCTGCGGTCATATCCTGACCAAGATGGCGAACCTGAGGAATTGCTCCTATAACCTCAATTACAGTGTTTTCAGGAGCCTTGTCAGTTTTTCCAGTTACCTCGAAGAATTTACCAAGGGTCGTTCGCTGGTTTCCATGCCAGACGTTGATTTTCTTTATTTTGTCAAGCGTTTTCCCAGCTACTGTATCCGGTGAAACTAATTTCAAATCAAAAGGGATCTTCTCTGTGGGGTCAATAGATGGTGTGAGCACAAGTTTCGATACTGGCATCTTCATAATCGCTCCATTCATAATCACAAGGATTTGCGGGGATTCGTAAATTATGGAACTACCATAAACGGAGTTAGGTTATTTATCATTACCCATAAATAAGCAACGATGAAACAAGAAATCGAAACGGTGAAAACAATGGTGAACGTCGTTCAAAGTCACATCGATGCAGTGACAGACGAAAAAAACTGTTTTTTAAGAGACTCCAATCATTAATCCTAAGACTATATCTGAGTGCTACCATCCGTCTCTCTTACAATATACTAACCTACAACATTGAGTCTGGATGGGTTGCGTTAGGCTATTGGAAAGATGGCGTCTCAATATACACTATTAACTCTCGTCACATAGCGCCATTCAAATCTGCCTTCCCTAAGATCAAGACAGGTAAAGCTAGTATCAATTTCAATGTAACTGATGCGATTGATGAACTTGCTCTGGAACAGGTCATTAATAGTGCAATGCAAAACTGGACCGAATCCTCACCTCTCCCTGTCTGAAAACCGATTTTTGGACAACTAAAATAAATTTAGGGTGTAGGTAAGGTTATTAGGAGTCATCACGACACAATACGACTATTCGGGGTATAATCAATGGAACTGAACGGAGTAGAAGTCGACGATACTTTCGCTGAAGCCTTCGACATGCAAGTTGCCCGTATCCTAATGACTGCTGCAACCGAAAGTTGGGCAAAGACATGTGCCTATTCTGCAGCTGGATTTGCCACATCCGTCATTGAATGCAAAGTTGAAGCTGGAATCGACCAAATGATTCCAAAGAATGAAACACCAGATAAACGGCCAGGCATCACATTGCTCTTCGCCGCTTTGAGGTCAAAGGATTTAGCTAAAGAACTACGAAAGCGAACCGGACAATGCATTCTCACCTGCCCTACTACGAATGTATACAATGCATTGGATAATGCGGAGGAATGGGTTGATGTTGGGAATCAACTCCGCTACTTTGGCGATGGGTTCGAAGACCGAAAACGTGTAGGAGACAAACTACTTGCCTGGCGGATTCCTGTCATCGAAGGCGAATTCGTCATTGAAGAGAAATTTGGAATTAAATCAGGCGTTGGTGGTGGAAACCTGATTCTAATGGGCAAAACCCCCAAGGCGACGCTCAAAGCCGCTGAAGCTGCTGTTGCGGCCATTCACACAGTTGACGGATGTGTGGCACCATTTCCTGGCGGTATTTGCCGCAGTGGAAGCCAAGTAGGCTCCAAATACGATTTTCTGAAAGCTTCAACGAATGTTCGCCTTTGTCCTACGCTTCGCGAACATGTCCCTAATAGCCTTGTCCCACTTGGTGTTAATAGTGTACTCGAAATTGTTTTGAATGGTCTCAGTAAGAATGCGGTCCAAGACGGTATGCGTGCGGCGCTACAGGCTGCTGTTGAAGTTCCTGACCTAGTGAAGGTTTCAGCTGTGAATTTTGAAGGGAAACTCGGAAAACATAAACTCCATCTGAAAAGCCTACTTGACTAGACTCAATTACATCAACCTGCTTCTCTCCCTTTTCGCAATCATGCGTAGAGGATATGCTTGCCCAACGAAAGACACTTATCCTAATTTTCAAGAGACTAAGAGTGAGAAGAGGTTGGGGAAACAGACACTTCTCCATATATACCCATCTATGGGTGGTTTACTATGCCTACCTCTGAAATCGATGTCAGTAAGTTGGAAAAAGCTGAAGCTGAGTACCGTCATCTTTTTGAGAGTGTCCCAGTTGGTCTATTCCGGACCAAACCAGGAGTAGGGGAAATCCTCGATGCAAATCCTGCCTTGGTCACCATGCTGGGCTTCCCAAATAAGGAAGCACTCCTAAAACGAAAGTCTTCTTCGTTTTATGTTGATCCAAATGCCCGACGAGAATGGGAACAAAAGGTGGCAAAAGAGGATGTGGTCGTTGGGTTTGAGGCTCAATTTCGACGACTGGATGATCATTTAATCTGGGTTCTTCTGAGTATTAGAGCGTTTCGAAATGCTCAAGGCAAAGTCCTCTACTATGAAGGCACCATCGAAGACATCACAGATCGTAAACTCGCCCAAGAGGCTCTCGCTGAAAGCGAAGAAAGATACCGGCTTTTCTTCGAAAACCTGACTGATGTTCTCCTCCATTTGGACACGAATTTGAACATTATCGATGTATCACCATCAATTGAGGCCCATTTAGGGTACCATCCCGATGAAGTGAAAGGGAAATCATATCCGGTCTTAGGCTTTATCCCGCCTGAGCTCCTTCCACAAGCTCTGGAAAACACAAAAAGGCTCTTTGCTGGTGAAAAGGTAAGCCCCCATGAATATCCTTTCATTGCCAAGGATGGCTCGCGGGTGTGGGGTGAAGTAAGTAGTAAACAGGTGTATCGCGATGGGAAAATCGTGGCTCTCTATTCGCTAGTCCGGGACATTCATGATCGCAAGCTAGCTGAAATCGAATTAAGGAACACAAATCGTGACCTCGAACTCTATGCAAAATTGCTGCGCCACGATCTAATCAACGACATTCAGGTAATCTTCAGCAACACAGAACTAATGGAAATGCAAATCCCTGAGGATTCGGAACTTTGTGATTTTCTCGAAGCCTCCCGGGGAGCAGCGGACAGGATGATTCATCTTCTCAATCTCTTACGACGTCCAGAACAAGAAGTTGAAAAAGAAATCGTGATTCTCATCGAAAGGGTGGCAAAGCAGGCGATGCAAACCCATAAGCAACTCACTGTGAAGGTAAATGCTCCGAAAAAACTCAAAAAAATCCGTGTAGTGGGTGGTCGCCTCCTCCCTGTAGTTTTTGTTAATCTCTTCAGAAATGCTGCTCAACATGCGGGAATACGGCCAAAAGTCGATGTCACAATTGCTCAGAAAACTGAGAAAATACAAATCGATGTGACTGATAATGGCCCAGGTGTACCGAAAAAGCTCCAAGCGAAACTCTTCGAACGCAGTACCGCCACGGATGGTGGAGGCTTAGGGTTGAACCTCGTCAAACGCGTCCTTGAAGCCTACGGTGGCTCAATCGAGTTTATCTCGAAAACAAGCAAAAAAGGTGCTTCATTTCGCATCTTCTTACCAGTAGAGGAATCCTAAGTTTCAACTAAACGATATCTTCCTTAGAGTCTCCATTAGGAAGCATACTTTTCTGGATTCTTTTCGAACTCTGATTTACACCCAGGCGCGCAGAAATAGTAGGTTTTTCCTTTATATTTTGAAGTCCACTTTGCTGTTTTCTCGTTGACTTTCATTTTACAGATTGGATCAATTGCCATCAAATCACCTCGTAGGGTTATTTGATTTTTGATTAGGTGTGTAACTCCATTATATTAATATATCGGATTGGATATATCTCTCTCGTAATATAATCTATCTTCAGGGTGAATGGGCTTGAGCGAAAAACCATTAGACACAGTATTAGACGATCTGACCAAACTGTATATCCTCTTAGTACTCCATGAAGGGCCAACTCATGGATATGGCATAATTCGAAAATATCACACACGAACTGGTCGATCGCTTAGCGCCGGAACCCTTTACCCCTTCCTCCAAAAACTAGAACAACAGGGTCTGGTCACATCTGAAGACAAACCCGTGGGTAAACGTCCTAGGCGTGAATATTGTCTTACTCGCCAAGGGCGTCGTTCAGTAAGCCAACTATTGAATCGGTTTGCCTCAATCACTGCTGCAGTCTTTGAGTCCAATTTACAAGTGTGCGCAAGTTGCGGTTGTAAAGTCTATGAAGGGGCGCATATGGAAGAGATAAATGGCAAGCAAATGACTTTTTGTTGCCATCACTGTGCAAATGCATATCAAAACCAACTCCAAAACCGAACAGACAAGTAACAAAAGGTGAGTAACTTTGAAGGAACAATCGAACCAGGAACCAGAAACAGAACGACTTTCAATGCGCATAAAAGGAATGCATTGTGCTGCTTGTGTCGCCACAATCGAGAAAGCTTTACTCCAACATCAGGGTGTTGCCAACGCTTCAGTTAATCTATTGGAAGAGAAAGCTACCATTGATGTTATTCCGGGGAAAGTGACCCGTCAAGAGTTGGAAGAAGCCGTTGCGTCAACGGGTTACACGCCAAAACGAGCCACTATGACACTGACACTATCCCCACCACCACGCTCAGATGAATGGTCATACATCAAAGAAACTGTTCTGAATATCAACGGCGTATTGTCAGTCTCGGAGCATGTTATGTCTGGGCGATTAGTAGTCGAATACGATGAGGTATTGGTTACACTGAAAATCGTGCGAAACAGTCTGAAATCAATAGGGTTTGACATTGTAGCTGATGTGACCACAGAGATTGATCGTGAAGCCATGAGCCGTAAACATGAAATCCGCTATTATTCCTGGCGCCTGGCTTTTACAATCTTTTTCACCGTTCCCATTGTCCTCTTCTCATTCTTCCCGCATCTTCTTACTCCCTATCTTCCTCTGGGAATTACCCCTGCAGTAGTTCTGTTTCTTCTCACGACACCGATTCAGTTCATTGGTGGGTACCCATTTTACAAGTCTGCTTTGAATGCCGCGAAACATGGTAAAACAAACATGGACACGCTCATTATGTTGGGGACAAGTGTCGCCTACTTCTACTCTGTTGTAGCTACCTTCCTTCTGATAGGTCAGGAGGTCTTCTATGGTTCTGCAGCCATGTTGCTTAGCTTCATTCTTCTTGGGCGAATGCTAGAAGCAATCGCGAAAGGACAAACTTCCCAAGCGATTCGTGCGCTCATGGACTTGCAACCCAAAACTGCCATCGTTCTCCGAGACGGTGAAGAAATCACCATCCCAACAGATGAAGTCGATGTGGGGGATAAATTGCTTGTTCGCCCAGGTGCTCAAATTCCTGTTGATGGCTACGTGGTTGAAGGTCAATCCTCGGTCAACGAGGCTATGATTACAGGCGAATCCGTTCCTGTGAGTAAAAAGGTGGATAATGATGTTATTGGTGGGTCGATTAACGAAACGGGAATACTAGTAATTGAAGCAACGAAGGTCGGATCAGACACCGTACTGGCTCAGATTATTCGCATGGTTGAAGAAGCCCAAACCCATAAGCCACCAATTCAACGAAAAGCTGATGCCATAGCTGAAAAGTTCGTACCTTTCATCATTCTCCTATCCGTCATCGTGTTCAGTATCTGGTTACTCCTAATCGCCTTCACACCTTGGTTTCCAGGACTCACTTGGGTCGCCGCAATGGGCTTTTCAATCGCTGTATTAGTTGCCGCTTGCCCTTGTGCACTTGGGTTAGCTACACCTGCAGCTCTAATGGTAGGTATTGGTCGGGGTGCACAGCTTGGGATTCTAATTAAAACTGGCGAAGGTTTAGAAGTTATTCCCCAAGTAGACACAATGGTGTTTGACAAAACTGGCACTCTAACCATCGGAAAACCAACAGTAACTGATATCTTTACAGCGGGAGACATCGACGCCAAAGAAGCCCTTTCGTTCATTGCATCAGCCGAAAAATACAGCGAACACCCCCTCGCGAATGCAGTGGTTCATTATGCTGAGGAAACCAGTATCCCGTTTTTACAAATCGATGACTTTGATTCTATTACAGGAAAGGGCGTTCAAGCCATGGTAGAGAAACAGACTGTTCTTGTTGGAAATGATCTTCTTATGCAAGAGCATGGGGTTGATATCACGGAGCTGGAATCATATGTTGCTCCACTTCAAAAGGATGGAAAAACCACAATCTTTGCAGCTAGAGACGGAAGCCTTCTAGCATTAATAGCCATCGCGGACGTTCTCAAACCCCACTCAACCCAAGCTATTACACAGCTTAAGAAGATGAATATCGATGTAGTCATGCTTACGGGAGATAAACTACAAACCGCAGAGGCGATTGGTCAACAAGCAGGCATCAGTAGTGTTATCGCACAGGTTCTACCTAAAGATAAAGCTCACGAAATCCAAAAGCTCCAAGCGAACGAACGTACTGTCGCCATGACTGGTGACGGGATCAATGATGCTCCTGCACTGGCTCAAGCAGATGTTGGAATCGCTCTAGGTTCAGGAACGGATGTCTCTGTTGAAACTGGTGACATCGTTCTTGTCCGAGACAACCTCCTTGATGTAGTGACGGCAGTTCAGTTGGGAAGAAAAACTGTCTCCAAGATTCGGCAGGGCTTTTTCTGGGCTCTAATCTATAATATGATTCTTCTCCCAATTGCGGCTGGTGCATTCTATCCCTACGTCTTCCTTCGTCCTGAATGGGCCGCATTAGCCATGGCTCTGTCCAGTGTAAGCGTCGTTACAAATGCTCTCCTTCTCCAACGATTCAAGCCTCTCTCGACTCTTGAATAATATTCGAATCGGGCATAATTGAAGGGAAATTTCAAAGAAGTGTTTCAAATCCTTTCTAAATTCAGGCATGCAAGGAAATCTTATGTTTAAACCGAAATGGAAACATAGGATTCACAACATGAACACAATACTCTTAACCCTGAATTACCGAGCAATCAATGGGCAACGCAAGCGGGGATTTCTTGCAACACCTACATTGTAAACCAACGAGATGAAAGTGAAACGGACAGTGCAATCAATGGCATCAATCTTCATCGTTGATGACGAAGAGAACCTGCACCAAATCTACAAGGCTCTCTTCCAGATTAGGGGTCACAAGGTTATCGGCTCTGCGTTTGATGGCGACGAAGCAGTCCAACTCTTTTTAACAATGGATCCCAAACCCGATGTCATTATCATGGATCATCGAATGCCTCGTATGGACGGAATTATCGCGACAAAGATGATTCAAGAAATTGATGCGCACTCTAAAATCATCTTCGTGAGTGCAGACGAAACTGTCCGCTCAGAGGCAATAGATGCAGGTGCAACAGTTTTCCAAGTAAAACCCGTGCGTGCGAAAGAGCTCTTTAAAATCATTGAAATGGTAGCTGAGGACAACTAACAGTCCTCTGCACCTGACAGACTGGAAAAAGAAGTGAACCAGTCGAATAGTACCCGATCACCATTCGACTGGTTGCCTGAGTTAGGTTCTGCTCCGCTTTCGGACCAGAAGAAAAGCTGTCCCTACAACCACAATTACCGTAATGACACCAATTACAATCAGAATTCCCCCTAGACCACCTAATGGGTTCGGTGGAGGGGTTTCTGATGACTCATCGATGAGCCATTGAGTCACCTTTTCTAATAGACCCCATTCGGAGTCGGGATCATCAAGATAATCATATTGAGTGGTTCCGTCCCGGTCGCTGCCTTCTTCAAATTCAGGATGGGGGCCACTGATGAAAGTGGTTCCATATCCATAGTGAGAAACACACAGAGCAATACCATCATTTGCTGCATATGACATGATGGGGATTACTTCTTCCGGATTAGTTGGAACGAAATAATGAGAACCCCAGTAGAGGGATTGGTAGGAAGCTGGTTCATCACTTAAATCAGGACCGGTGGAAGCCTGATTAACATCCATCTCGATTAATTGTGGACCTCCAGAAATTCCTGGAATGGGATATATCCATTCACCTTGACACAACCTAAGCGTTTGTGTAGCAAGCATTCCACCCCCACAGATTCCGAAATATGAACCACCAGTAGCAACAAATTGCAGGACAAGCTGAACTCCCAAATCTCCAAGATAAGTCGCATAGAGGTAGGGCGACCCACCTGGAAATGCAAGCAAATCAAGAGTAAATAGAGTACCATTATGAATGCTTGTCTCGTCAACCCAAATGACAGTTGGACCCATCCAAACCATTAGGTTGTACAAAGCGATCGCACAATCATCATCGGCACCTGGTCCATTATACACACCGATATGAACCTCTGCTAAATCGGTTTGCGCTTGAACTAACATTCGATCAGGTGCAAGAGGTAGAAGGGAACTAATCAGGGCAAAACCTACTAGAAGGTAAAAAATCCCTCGAGTTAGTTTCTTGGAGGAAATATTGGTCAATTTTTTGTTCTCCTTTGTAATTCAGCCTTCGCGTCCTATTCGAACCGAACAGCTATCCCTTTTGGTAACAAAATCTCTCAAATATCCTCGTTAGCCGGCAGGTTCGGAATCGTGTCTAAACCTTGTTGCTCTTTGGTTTTTTTCGAACAAATTGGTGCGAAAAAAGGAAACTAGGCGGTTCTTCTCCGGATGACGAGAAGCCAACTGCCTCCAAGGATTGCTCCAAGCAGAGTGGGTCGTACCTGTGGCAGTACAAATTGAATAGTAAAAGCCAATATCATAAGGGGCCATCCAATCTCATTGCCCCATCTCTCAAGGAATGTTTGCTTGTCGTCCTCTCGGTGTCTTTCATCCCATCGTAGTATGACCCAAAGTCCGATAGTACAGACAATTAGCCCAAGGGTGAAAAGAACCCAATAGATTTCCAAAGACCACAGCCCTAACAGTTGATCAATGATCACAAGGAT
>SMTZ1_10013122_pt1 | contig 14665 bp, 8 predicted proteins | sample DeeMarSWOR136_30_FD_25667 | JGI IMG/M metagenome (IMG submission 25667) | reverse complement strand
CGGACTCGTAGACGCCGTCCGCCCAGTTATACGCAGCGCCAAAGGCCACTGAGTCTGGATTTTCGGGGTCAAGATCGCCCACGCCGTCAAAGGCACCTTCGGGACTGTGGCAGTCGTCGCAGGTGCCCAGTGCCAACATGTCGGCAATATCACCAATCCATCCTTCAGGTGGTCCCGGGGCGCCAAGGCCGTGGCACTCTTCACAATCCAAATCATCAAGGCTATAAACGCCTTCCACGCCATGGCAGGCGGGACAGCTCAAGACGTCTGGTCCCTTGGGGTTATCTTGCGTATGCGTCTCGTGGCCACCAAAAGCGTGACCCTCGTGGCAATCGCCGCAGGGACCGCCGCTATGAGGCACGAATTTGTAGGTCCTGTAATAGTAAGAGATAGCGTCTCCGGGGGTGACATGGCAGGCGATACAGAATTGGTCGTCCCATTGTGGTACTGTCATCTTTCCATACAAGTTGACCTCGCTGTCATACCAGTCGGGTACGCCATTTTCATTAATGTCTACCTGGCGATTTGGGATGGTTGCTCCGCCATAAGTGTAATCATAGGTATAAACCAAATCACCATTTTCTACTCGGTTCATGGCCGGGTTCCACTGACCATGGGGGTCGTGACAAAGGACGCAAGTCGTAGGACCAGTGGCGCCACTCTCCATCAGATGGTAACGATGCAAATTATGCTGACTTGTCGCAGGCATCCAATCGTTGTCCTCCCTGAAATTGGTCATCAAATCAGGATTGGGATTGGGATCTGCGTCCTCAATGAGCCATGACTCTTCATGGCATTGATAACAGAGGGCTACCTTTTCTGTCGCATATACTCCTGTGTACGGGAGCTCCATCTGTTTGGCAGAATCAGCATAGAACCTGAAATCTGTAGGATTTTCCATTCCTCCGTGACTCTCGGATTTGATATGCCAAATAAAGGGGAGCCGGTTGTAGTCGATGTGCTCGCTGCTCAGATCGTGGCAGTAAGAGCAATCCATTTTGTGCCCCGTGGCGTAGTAGCCGGAGTCCACATTGTTGCGGACCACATCAGGACCGGTTACGTCGCAGCCGATCTCGTCGAGCCAGACCGTGGTGGTTCCGGATTGATCTGCATTTTGCTCATAGAAAGTAAACCGAATCAGCTGCACCTGCTCCCAATCAGGTACGTCGAAACTCGACCTGGGGATGGAAACCAGGTGCCAGACATCATTCTTGAAGCCGTGCCCGGAACCGGTGGTTACGGTGGCCTTGCACATGGTATCATCCGTTTTTTCCAATCCAACGACAAGCTTGGTGACCTCAGTCCTGTCCTGCAACTTCAAGTAGAAGTTGAAGTGAGTCCTATCCGACAGATCGAGCGGCGGGTCAAAGGCCCTTTTCACCCTGCCCCAGTCCACGTCAGAACTGTTGCTCCAATCGATGTCGACCACCATGCACTGGCCTTGTCCCCAAGGTTCCATATGCACCACATACTGGGAGACCTCTTTTAGCTGTCGATCCACCACATCGTTCCCGCGGCTCCAGGAATTCTGGAGGTCTATGGTATCGGCATATGCTTCGAAGTCGTCAATCAGGTTCGACCCTGTGTCAAGGTCGTGGCAGGTGCCGCACCACTTCTCTTTTCCTTCTTTCAGCTTTAGCTTGTCATCACTTCCCGGCCAGAGGAACTCAGAGAGATCATCCACGGTTGCATTGCCATCATCATCCACACCAGCCACGCCTGGTTGACCGTCCGCCCCCAGATCTTCTACATAAATAAGAGATTGGGTGGCCTCTGCGGCAGAGCCCATATTTTCCCAATTGTTTACTGCCCAGAGCTCATCCCAAAGCTCAGGATAATCGGCTTGGTTGAATGTACCACCAGGGCTGTGGCAGGTGTTACAGGCGTTTAGATTGACGTTGCTAAAGGTGGTTGGCCAACCGTCGTGACACTGGGTGCAATCATCTCCCAGTGCAGGCCCCTTCAGGTCTGTTCGATGGGCCTGGTGCGGTATATCGAGGTCTCCAATGAACGAGAAGTTGGCCGTCACGGTCTTATTGGCGTCCATGGTGACCGTTGTGCATGCCAGGTTGGGGTCAGCTACATCGCCGGTCCAGCTATCAAACTGCCAGTCGGTATCGGCCACAGCGCAGATTTCGACGGGCGTGCCCTGGGCGTAGTCATGACCGCCTGCCGGAGGCGTCGTCGAGCCAGAGCCGTTTAGGGCCATGGTCAGCGTATAACTGGCGGTAGGCGCGTAGTCCTGGTTCGTCTGGTCCGCTGTGACATTGGTGTACACCCTGTTGACCGGATCAAACAAATAACCATCCGCTATAGGCGTGACCGTGCCTGACCAGCCGTGATCTACCGTGTCAGAGTAAAAGCCGCCACCACTTGTGACCGGGTTGGTGGGCAATCCGCTCATGGTCACCCCGTCCAGTGTGCCCACATAACCTGAGATCGTATAGGTGTTCAGCGTCGGCGTGTAGTTCTGGTAATACAGGTTCGAGCCGACATTGGAGTAGACCCTGTTTTCCGGAGTAAAAGTGTACCCGGTCTTGGTCGGCGTGACTGTTCCTGACCAGCCGTGGTCCATCGTGGCAAAGTAATAGCCGCCACCGCTTGTGACCGGGTTGGTGGGCAGTCCGCTCATGGTCACCCCGTCCAGTGTGCCCACATAACCTGAGATCGTATAGCTGCCTGTTAACAGCGTATAGTCCTGATTCGTCTGGTCCGAGGTGACATTGGAGTAGACCCTGTTCACGGGATCAAAGGTGTACCCGGTCTTGGTAGGGGTGACTGTTCCTGACCAGCCCTCGTTGACCGAAACAGAGTAAAACCCGCCACCGCTCGTGACCGGGTTGCCCGGCAGTCCGCTCATGGTCACCCCGTCCAGGGTGTACACATGACCTGAGATGGTATAAGTTGTTGTTCCAAACCAATTCGTGTTGTTACTGGAATCGGTTGAATCGGCAGGATCCATCGACGTGGCATGGAGGTTATTGGAGTCTTTTACGTCTACATAAGACACACTCCAGCCGCCTCCCTGAGGATTGATGTTCCACTGATCAGCGCCTGATCCTCCAGAGCGCCTCAAAGTGACTGGAGTGCCAGATCCACCCGCCAAGGTTAGTCCATTATTATCGGTTACGGTTACTGTCTGGCCGGATGCAAAATAGAGTGTGGAGCCAGGGGTCTCATCGGTGAATGTAGCGCAGGTAAGACCATCCGTAAAGGTAACCCCGTCGGGAAAGGAAGCGGAATTGGTAATTTCTATGGCATTCCAGTTGGAGCTGCCCGTCAAAACTTCCTGCGGCCCTGAGCCATCAAAGATGACTGTGCCATTGTTATGATCAAAAGCCGCACCTATATCGGCGGTCCAGTTGCCACCAACGGTTATGGTATCTCCACCTTCCACAGCAGAGTGCCACACGTCGCTATAATAGCTAAGATACGCACCTCCTATCAGCCACATTTTGTTGTCGTACACCACGGAGGTGTGCTCATTTCTTTGATCCCAAGGAGCCGCGGAGGTAATCTCCTCCCAGTGTGCGCCGTCGGTAGAACACCACACATCGTTGTATGGTCCGCCCCCGTCCAGATAAGAACCTCCTCCAATAATCCACATCTTGCTGTCATAGGTGAGGGAGGTATGTCCAGACCTTTGAGCCCAGCCGGCATCAGCCGTGGTCTGCGTCCAGGTCACACCATCAGTGGAGTACCACACATCATTGAAGGCAGAATAACTTTGGTGGGTGCCTCTGCCTCCAATGACCCACATTTTATTGTCAAATACCACGCAAGCATGACCACCCCTGGCATCCCAGCCGGCATTGGCCGTGGCCTGCGTCCAGTTGACACCATCGGTAGAATACCACACATCATTGAACCGGTATCCGCTTTGCATGCCTCCAATGACCCACATCTTGTTGTCAAAGACGATGCAGGCGTGACTGTCCCTATTTGACCAGCCGGCATTGGCCGTGGCCTGCGTCCAGTTGACACCATCGGTAGAATACCACACATCATTGTTCCAGCCGGTGCCAACCACACCCCCCATGACCCACATTTTACCGTCATACACAACGGAGGCATGGTAATTCCTGCCAGGCCAGTTGGCCGCGGCCGTGGCCTGCGTCCAGGTTGTACCATTGCTGGAAAACCACACATCGTTAGCGCGACCGACACCAAAATAAAACCCGCCCATGACCCAAATTTTACTATCATACACAATGGACGTGTGGCCGGTCCTAGCGTCCCAACCAGCATCGGCGGTGGCCTCTACCCAGCCTGACACAAAACTTGGCCCAGTAATCGAGCCATTGGTGATGGTTAGATCATTATCAACATCTAAATTATCTTGAAGCGCCCAGTCGCCGCCAACTCCGTCAAATTCCAGATCATAGAAAGACGTAGTGTCTGTAGCGATGGTTTTGCCTGTGGATGTGGCTGTAAAGGCTACAGGATAACCATTATGAATGAAGCTGGATCCCGAATCGGCCACCCAGGACCCGCCACAGGTGACGTCTGCTCCGGCCGCGAAGGTGGCGCCGTCATCAATATGAATATCACCGGAGGTGCCACCGGATGACGTTGTAACCGCCCCGCCAGGGGCATAGGTGTCCCCGGTCCAGATATGGAGCTCGTGGTCGTTGTCAACTGTCAGACTGCCGGAGTTAGAAGTGAAATGAATATCTGCATGATCGTCTCCATCGTATTGCCCCAAATCGGCATTTGTTACGGGCCCGGCATCCTCATGTCGCAAGATGACTCGATTTTCGTAAAGGTGCAAACCGGAAAGATTGGCAGGGCCGGGGGCTCGGGTTACGGTGACAGCTTTTTCTGTCTCACTGTCCAAGAAGACCGTAATGACATCGCCGGCACCGATAACAACGTCGGGAATAGAATAGGCGCCGTTGGAATCTGTCTCGGCAGTGTAGTCGCCGACACCGTTTACTTTTAGGCGCACGGTTTTGTTGGCCCCAATGGGATTGGAAGCCTCATCTGTGAAGACAGTCCCAGAGATTGTAGGGTTGGCAGTATAAGTGATGGTGAGTTTCGGATCATAGCTGGTGCCTGATTGCTCTGACCAGTAACCATGGATTCTGTTTTTGGTGTCCTGTGCACCCACGTAAGGATGATCAAGAACGTCATGTCCTTCCCGCATACCTATCTTTGTCCAGCCGGTCTTAGAAATCCATCCTCGACCGGTCTCGTTTAAGGTGAACGAGTTGTAGGTATTTATGGTAATGTCACTGCTTAGATCATACCGAGGGCTGCCTTCGATGGGGTTGTTTACACTGCCGCATTCGTTGAGATCAGCCGTGCTCAAGGAACTCGTTGAGGCTTGGGATGTCTGGACCATGACTACGAAATCTTCACCGTCATTGTCGCCAACGTATACGGCACTCACATATAGATCCAGCGAGGCGGAGTTGATAATCGCTGTATCCGGCAGGGCTGAAGTATTAAAAGGAAAAAACCCCCTGGTAATGATGTATTTATTGCTCGTTGTTCGCACTCCCGTCCTGCAGAAGAAACTCTGATTATCGACGTAATCCGCCGCTGACCCGGAAGTGGCATCATGGGTGGTATCCCAGTTGGTGTTGTCCTTCTTCTGGACATACCCATCACCCCCTCCTGCATAATAAGTGACGGTATCATCGGTATAGACAGGGTAGGTTGCCTTGGCGAGGAATTCCTTGGGAATCACCTTTTTGCAGTAGAGATTGGATCCTTTTTGATAGAATTGGAGTTGACCGGCTATAGCATTGTCATCACTGTCCCAGATCCTGATCTTTTTGATCCGGCAAAAGGCATTTTCAGCCTTTGGACCCAGCCCCGTGAGGAGTTGCTGGTCACCGGTGAGGGTAAGATTTGCGAGGAGGACCCGTTTGGCTATCCCTTGCTCTCCGTCCCCTTTTACATAGACCCATTCGTCCGAAGGGAGAGTGACTTCAAAGTCAAACGATAGATCTCTGAGGGGGTTGGGCTTCTCTGTAACGATAATTTCTTTAAACAGACCCTCATTGCCGGCAGTGACCCTAAGATGCAGTCCTGGGCCATAGGCATTGCGATAGAGGATTCTCTTGTTGACCCAGCCATCCGAATTGTTTATTTCTCCAGGCACATGCCGCCCCAATGGCCTCATGACCACGGTCTGGTTCTTGTCTTCGAACAAGCCTGCAAACACGAAATCCCCAGTTGCATACTTGGGGATTTCACACGCGTAGGATGCCTTGCTCTGAACCCACTTGTCCCCCCAATCGATAAGGGTGGTATCACATTCTTCAAGCATGCCTGTTGCCCTATCCACATAATGGATATGCCCGGCATGGGATTCAAAAGTGAAGGTGCCATCCCCGTTGTCAAAAGTCTTGCTTGTCAGCGTTCGCTGTTCTACGATTTCAGAACAAGGGCCGGCGAACACCGGACTGGATGGGCCAAATATCAAGGCCAGGAATAAGAAGACCGTTATCATTCTCTTAGCATTCGGCTTTCTCATCTTTGTCCGTTGCATTTTCATACCTCCAATTGTTAGACTTTGAAATGGGAGGGTTATCCCGTAAAAACATTGCTCTTACCAGGCAAGGCTATCCTGCTTGTCTGACGTACCCTTTGACCGGAGTGCTCCCCTCAAGCCCCGCTCGGAAGGGCGTGGTCAAGGGGAGCTACACAAAAATGGCCTTTATCCTTACCGGGAAGCCCCGCCCGCGAGGACGGATAGGCTTCACTTTGCGTCCAGTCTTCCATGGGGTGCTGGTATGGCATGCCGCCCCAACCTCACAATGGCTTTGACCCTTTCTGGGCGCACTTAAACAGGATGAGATTCAAAATCAGGTAGAGATAAGTTGCAGTTGTGAAGGAGAGCATGAACCGTGAGCGCCTGTTATTGTAAATAACCTGAAAATGAAACCTAAGTCAGTAAGAGGTAAAAAAAAAGCAGGAATCACCAAATGATTCGGGATTAAGCACCGGCACAACATTCCCGAAACGAAAGATGCTTCTAGAATCCATTTATCGGGGCGACTGAAAAGTCCCTCAAAAGCGCCCGAAAATGTTACTCTTTATATATTTGTTCAAGCTATGCGCAAGAATCGTGCCTAATGAGCCTTGGGGCGCGTTTTATAAGGAATTCTAATAGTTAGGTTATATCGTGCCGAGGCTTATTTCCCGGGTATTGAGTAAATAGTGAAAAAGATTACCACTTTTTGGCATTCTGAGGGACAGGTACAATCAGGCCCAGGTGGATGTGGATGAATTGGAAACGAGAATTGGATAGCCCCTAAGACCTTGTCATCACCCATCCCCCCATGACATACGTAACGCAACTCAGGCCTATCTGGCGCTTGTCCGTTTACTTTATTATCCTGTGGGACGACAAGAATCAATACTAAATTACTGTCAGTTTAATACAGGCTAAATACAGGTATTATTGAAGGGACAACAAGAAAAATCTGGGGCTTGCTCGTTGGTATTTCAAAACTATTTTTGCTCTAATATTCTATCTGTGGGCCTCCACTGCTCTGACGGAGATATTTAACAATTCAGCAATCTCTTTGTTTGTTTTCCCCTCTTGTACAAAACCAGCTACTTGAACCTACCTCGGGATTCGGCAAACGTGATCTTCTCATCTTGCTCGATTTTGTCTTCGCTCTCAACCAACGCCTCCTCGACCCTCTTCTGCCGGGTAACGTCAACAAGGGTTGTTCGAACACCTATGATCTTCCCGTTGACGTCGGAGTCCAATGTGTCATCATAAGATAGATGTTAGATTTCGGATCAATGATGAATCACGTCACGACATATTTTATGCCATCAAATTTCTGATCAGATATTGTGCCAAGGACTTCTCTACCGGACATATTTTCATTCTTTTTTTCTTGGGCGTTGGAGCATAGACTTATGTATTCGCCTCTACCGGAATGGTTAGATGTGGGGTTACTTAAACCTGCTTCTTCTAAGATGGATAGTGGACAGCGCGAAAAGCAACCCATTACTCACCTGCGCCAGAATGCCCCGTGCGGAAGCACGGGGATGAGCCGACTTCGCCATCCGCCGTCGGCCATAGCCTATGGCGGAGGCCGAAGTAGCCACATGGCTACGAGCCGCCTTCGCCAAAGCACTTAGCTTCGGCGAAGGCGGGTTATTGCTTCGGCGAGTTCCGCCGTCCTGAGACAAACTCAGGATGCCCTGTGCGGAAGCACAGGGAGGCTTCACTATTTTTTTTATCATCATTTTTTTTATTAAGTTCATTTGTTCATGCAAATGATGTTAGTACATATCAAGAATCAAATGATATAAAAACAAACTCTCAGATTAATTCTAAATATAATGATTTTAAATGCTGTCAATCACCCGATTACTTTGTTATTGAAGCTTCACTTATCGATTCAGTTGGTAGCGACATTTTAGTCAAATACAAAAAAGACTATTCTGACGAGATAGAATGTAAATACATAGTTGGCCCAACTGATTTCGAAATACGGAATGAATGGGCCGAGTATTTTATGGGAATTCGTAATAACTTTCTAATGCTCGATAGCGGAACAGGTCCTGGACCTAGAGGTTTAATTATTTATGATCTTTCTAAAAGGAAAAAACTTTATGAAACCTCATGTTCTTGCCCTGTTGAATATATATCTGATTCAAAACTTTCCTTTTGGCTTTAACAAATCGTTTGAGTATCGACGGGGAAATGCTGGCGTGTTTCCAGCGTCTTAACTTTACGTTAGGTAGGTCAAAAAAATCTATTATGGCAAATTTGTCACGTGAAGACGTTATCGTTATCATAATCTTTGCGACTATTGGCCTCATCATTCCGGCTGTCGTTGCCTTGCGCCATTTCATCGGCATTGATCCCCTGTCCATGCTTCATATTACGTGGGGAAGAACAGTTGTAGGCGTCGTTTTTACAATTCTGGCCACCGGAGTTTGCCTCTTGAACTTTTACTTGACCCTTCTCGTACCATGGCTCCACAAGCGGCGACATGGCAGCATGGCAGATTTTGCACATGTATCGGGGCTGCCCATGATAGGTGGATTCTTTGTCTTTTGCGCCGGAGCTCTTATGCCCCCTTCGGTTCCGTTGGGCATTTATCTTCTTCTGCTTTATGTGATTGATGGGAATGGTATCCCGTGGTTTTTCATTTCAATCATTCAAAATGGAGTGTAACAGAGAAAAGTCACTTAACAGCACATTCAAGCCGAATAAATACTTAGGGGCTTCCGCCCCTTGATTTTGCGGCTCAATGTGAGCGTTGAACGTACTGCGTAACGGAATTATGTGTGACGTGAAAACCAATCGTGTTTTTGGCTCGTTGCTGGGCTTTGCGCTTGGTGATGCATTCGGCGCACCATATGAAGGTGGAATCCTGGAACGGGCTGTGTGGGCTTTTATTGGCACGCGAAACCGTAAGCGTCGGTGGACCGATGACACCCAAATGACCATTGACGTGGTTGAGTCCCTGGTGAAATGCGGGCGCATCGACCAGAACGATCTTGCACGGCGATTAGCACAATCGTATCGATGGTCGCGAGGATATGGTCCCGGTGCTGCACGGGTCCTGAAGCGCATGCGTCGGGGCCAGCCTTGGGACTCGGCCGCTCGCACGGTCTACCCCGACGGGTCGTTCGGCAACGGTGGCGCAATGCGGGCTCTGGCTGTGGGGCTTTTTTTCGCCACTGACAGCGAAGAAGAACTCGTTAAGGCAGCAAGCGCCGCTGCAGCGGTGACTCACGCGCACCCTCTTGGACGCGAAGGAGCTGTCTTGGTCGCCTTGGCAACCGCCCTTGCCTTCAATGACACGACCTCGAAGGGAATCATGGAGCGGTTGTGCCAACGCGCTGAATCGCACGGGTTCTTGAGCAGACTTCACAAGGCAAGGGCGTGGTTGGAGACGCAAAGCAAGGTTGCACCCCGAAGCGTCGCTGCGGAACTCGGCAATGGTATCGCTGCCGTCGAATCTTGTGTGACAGCGGTGTATCTAGCGCTTGCATTTCGCAACAGCTTTTTCGACGAACTACTGGAGTTCGCGATTAGGCTGCGCGGCGACGTGGACACCATTGCGGCAATGGCATGTGGGGTTTGGGGTGCCGCGCGTGGGATAGACGGGTTGCCGCAGGCACGGTTGCAACAGCTTGAACAATGTGAGCGTCTGAAAGCTCTCGCGCTATCCCTCGCTGCAGCCTCCAGTAATCGCCCAACAAGCCGATGCTCCTGACAGTGTTTCGCGATGCTGCACACTGCAAGTGATCCTCAACATTATCTTTCATTAGCAGTCAAATGTATGAATAAAAGCATCGCAGTTATATCAACAATAATTTTCCTATTCGTGGCTTTCTGGCTTGGTGAGGCTGGTAGAGGATTATTTTGTATTTTCCCTTACATCATAGGGCTGATTGGAATAGTCGCGATACCCTATCTAATGTCCAAAAGGTTAAAGTATCGAACAATCGTTGGCTTTTTATTCATAGTTTTTTATGCGGCAGCTTTTTATATGGGCGACCTTTCTTTCTACCAAGCCTATAATAATTGTCTTGAAGCGGCTGAGCAAATAAGGACAGATTTATCTGAATATAAAAATAGAAATGGTAGATATCCCCACGTATTGGATGATTTGAATATTCCATTACCATGTTCAAGATGCTTACGCGGCACCATACTGGAATATGAAAGCACGTCATCAAATTACAAACTATGGTTCAAAGATTGGCTTGTTGAACACTCGGCAACGGATAAAGAGCCTTTTATAGCTCACAAGTAAAAACTGCCAACATGCTCTTTCAGCGAAAACGAAAACATGGGAAGGGACTTTGGGGAAGGGACTTTGGGGACGCTGGTGAAAAGTTGAAAGGTTTATCTTGGGGGGTCTTATAGTTGCCCCTAGTTGCCCCCCGGATGAAGGAATGATCAATAGAAATAAAGAGGAAATGCCTCCCTCTGGGAGACGAATCATAGGTTCGTGGTTGGGGCTGAGAGTCTTGGCCGTTTTTATTATCATTTGTGGTCTATCGTTCATAATCGCTTTTCCTGTGAGTCACCCTACAGACGATGAAGATGTGGATAACTTCGTATGCGAGACAGTCAGGAGGTGGCGTGCTAAATACGAAAATGAACCTGATCTACAGGTAGCCCGCATCGATATAAACTTCCACGAAGAACCACAATTCTTTACAGAGGGTGAGGGTGTGGTGATTGCACCAGTGGCAATCGACCTGTACGAAGCCCAGAAAATTCTTGAAGTAGAAAGTTACCCCCCATTTCTCAGGAAGCTTACCGTGGAGGGGATAACAAACTTGTCCTGGGAGTATGCGGGGTCGGTCAACCGCGACCTGCGCTATGTCGCGCTTGCCCTTGTAAGGCGTGATATAGAGAAAAGACCAGAAACACCAGCTTATCCAACCTATGATTCCCTGCCGGCTGATTTGCGAGAAGATGCCCTGGCCACAGCCGATGACCTCGAGGAGCACAGTCTTCACGAGTGCGCTGAATTCGCCGCCTGGGTGGAAAAGGTGGCTGGTGAGCCACCATACACCGAGCAGTTTCTCCGAATCATCCGCACCATAAGCGCAAATATAGTTCAGGAAGACAACGGCAAAGAGCCAGAGGACATTTGCGCAGCCATGCGGCAAAAAAAGTTCACTGTTCACAGGGCCCATGTGCTTGCGGTGATGGCAGCAAGACAACTGAAAATTCCAGCGTTTGGTTTCGCCTCTGCCTCCCCCAAAAGGATCTATCTCGTGGGCATCTATACAGATCAGGCAGGATGGTTGCTGGTCGATGTGGAGCATTATGAGCAGGGATTCTTTACGGGAGGTCCAGTCTTACTGACCAAAACGCCAATCATTAGCCCGTTCCAAGGAAGCCGGCACGGGTTCTGGTATCCTGAAGCCGCTGCCTATTCCATAACTCCGTGGGGCGGGATCAACGACTTTTCCAGAACGCTCTGGCTTGGAAGGCAACCTCCGTCGGAGTTGCCCGATGATACTACCGAGGCAAAAAGCTTTCGGCTTTCGGAGATACGCAAATGAAAACTCGCGGCGCTGCATCGGAAGACCTGCGGACAGGACCTGCAAAGATCACGTGGTGGCAGGCAAAAAATCTGCGCTCGGCGAGAAGAAGTGATATTTGGTTCGTCGGAATTATCTTGCTGCTTGCCTTTGCCACCATATGGTCTGGGAACATGATGGCACTGAACCTGTCGCCATCGGCAGCCGTCTCCGTATCGGATATGCTCGATGATTTGCAGATGCCAGGACGGCTACCTAACGCGACACTAATGGGTGAAGACGGAACGGTAGCCAGCCTGTGGGCTCTGGCTGACAGCCCAAAGACCGTGGTGTCGTTCTATGCTCCATGGTGCGGCCCATGTCAGCAGGAGTTGCCAGAACTGGTTGAGGATACAAAGGAGAAAAAGAATCTGCTTGTCATTATTTCGCCCGAAGAGGACCCGAAGAAGACACGACAGCAATTGGACAACCTCGGTTTGAAAGAGACCGAATTCCTGGTTGATATTACTGGAAAAATCATGGGTCAAGGTAAAGTGAAAAGCCTACCCACCACATTCCTAATCGGGAAAAAAGGCAGAGTGCGTGACAGGGTCGTGGGTTATTCAGCATTCAGATTGCACCGGCTCATGGCAAAGGCGGAGATAGGTGAAGATTGATGGTGGATTTCAGATGCATGGAATGACTCACACCGACAGGCGGGCAGGGGATGCTGTAATAGAATTCGAGGGTGTCCACATGGTATTCTCTGTTGGCATAAAGAAGCCGGTTCACGCACTTCAGGGCTTAAACCTGGAGGTAACGGCAGGTTCCATCGTGGGTCTCCTGGGACCCAACGGGTGCGGCAAGACAACAACAATCTCCTGTCTGCTCGGATTGCTGCATCCGCAGGGGGGCGAGGTTTTCCTATGGGGCAAGCGGGTGACTGGAAACCCACCTTCAGATCCGACGAGAATTTACGGGGTATTGCTCGAGGACACAAAGCTCCCCCCATTTTTGAACGTTAAATCGGCCCTTGCCGTTGTCTGCCGGATGAGAGGCTTCCGAGAACGTGGGCTTGAGAAAGAATTAGACAGGGTCATTCATACGACACGGATCGAAGGTCTGCTCAACAGGCGCATTTCAGTATTATCCAAAGGACAGGCCCGAAGAGTTGGGCTTGGGGCGGCTCTCGTCGGTGATCCTTCCCTGTTGATCCTGGATGAGCCCTCAGCGGGACTTGATGTATCCGCCAGAGAGGAATTTAACGAACTGGTTCGGAACCTCCGAGACAACCATCGAACGATTATCATCGCGTCTCACCTTTTGAGCGACATCGAAAGGACCTGCACCCATATCGCCATCATGCAAAACGGTAAAATCATCCTGTATGAGGATTCGGAGACGCTGTTTAGCCGGGCCAGGGAAGAAAGAGGAGACAAAGATATTCTGGTAGATCAGAAATATGCCGATAACCTCAATGACATGGGAATAGAGTTCAGGCCTTCAAAATACCCCGGTTTGATTCTGATCCTTGTTGAAGAGCCGGAGCATGAACTCCTGCTAAAGCTCGCTTCTGCCAAGATTGTACCGAGCAGGATTGAACCCAAAGTCAACTTGGTCTCGCTATACCTGGACGCTACCGCTGAGGCAAATGAACAATGAAATCCCTTCTGACGCTAACCTCACTTTTTCTTAAACAACTTATCCGCCGAAGGTCGTTATGGATCGTGTTGATTGTATTTGCTGCTATGATATCAGTCAACTACTTCATCCAATCGCAGATGGAGAAGGCCATCGGCAGAGGGGTGAGCTTTGACATCGCCACGAGGCAAGCCGCATCGGCGCTGCAGTCTTTTGCGGAACAGATTCGCTCGTATTCAGTCTTTCTTATTCTTATTGTTTCGGCTCTTGTGGCGCCTGTATCGCGAAAAGACGGCACCACCCAATTTGTACTCACCCTCTCCGTAAACCGCTTACGGCTGGCCCTTTCCCAGTATACGGCCCTGTCCGTACTGGTTTTCGCAACGGTGATCATCGTACACGTAGGATACGTGATGGCAGCACGTAAGCTTGGAATCATGAGCGCTGGAGAGATGGCCCTTTCGTGGGTGTTTCTGCTCATACCTCTTATGCTCTTTTCAGCTGTTATTTTTTCATTCTCCCTGTCCCACTCGGCCATTGTCACGTATATCGTCTTTATGGCAATTCCGTACATAATCATTGGGCTGGCCGAAGTCGGGATCGAAGAACTGGCAGATTATGTTCCCATGGCCGTGGTAAGATTTATGGATAACCTGAAATTACTCTTCCCAGACATAAGGGGCTTAATCGTATGGCCCAAGTTATCTTTTGGAATTGTCTCGAAAACTCCCCCCTTTCCGAATTGGACATGGCAGATCGTCCATACTGTTTCTGCTTCTTTCTTTTGGATTCTTCTGGGCTTCTGGTTCTACAGAAATTACGATTTCGGTTCCCGGACTGCGACGAAGTAGTCGGCTAAACAGAACCACCCTAATTCCGACCCACTAATATTGGGCGACCAAGGTTATGAAGAGAAAAAAGGATGCCTACTACCAGGCAACTTCATACTCGTAATATCTAAGTATATCAAGTCAGGTTGTAAAGAACAATGAAAAGAAGGAGAAGGCCATGCTGGATAAGATGAAGGCAACGGTCAAAGAAAAGGACATCTGTG
>SMTZ1_10004095_pt1 | contig 14665 bp, 13 predicted proteins | sample DeeMarSWOR136_30_FD_25667 | JGI IMG/M metagenome (IMG submission 25667) | reverse complement strand
TACTCTTTCTGAACAACGGGAAACTTTTCATAAAGGCGCCACATCGCCCGAGAGGCAGCCGTAGCAGTATCCAGGCCTGTACCACATAAGTAGAACATCTCCATGATTGGGAAGCGACCGGCGATACCACCCATGTTACACTCTCCGATATCGGCAATGCCCTTAACCACAGCGTTATAATTCTCAGGGCGCGGCGCCAAGGCGTTGGAAAAATAAGGAACGATCTTGACCTGACCTTTGGTGCGCTCCTGTACCATTTTAACCCAGGGCTCGTAAACTCGAGTCCATCGAGTGTGAGTGCTTGAAGCTTCGAGTCCGAAGGCCAGTTCTATAGGCTTACTTTTTTGAGCGCAAGCATCGGCTACCAGCATGGCGGTCAGCGCAAGCGCCAAGAAAACAAACAATACCCTCCTTTTCATTGGTGCACCTCCTTAAAGATTTGCAGAATGTTTGAACATACAGTGCCTAAAGTACGCCAGGTATCACCTCCTTCCTTATGGGAGTACGTTTAGTCCTGCCTTAAAGTGGGGTTACATTTTGACTTTTTGATTGTTTTACTGATTAAATGCTAAGAAATCCCCTTCCAAAGGTGTCAGATCATTAACACAAGATTCAGGATAATGCAACCCTTTTTCGAATTTTTGAATTTTTTCCCCAGATTGGTCTCCGTAGAGGTAGAAAGTATCGTAGGCCAGAATCGACTTTACAAGTTTTTTAGGAAAATTAGTGATTTTTGCAGTCGGCCGCGGATTCTCCTGAGAATTAGTCAGAGTCCGTGGTCAAGCACTATTGGCAAAGATCACGTGTTCATCATCCAGGACCCGAAACGAGCCCTTGGGCGCAACATTTGGCTTTCCTTCCTTACTTGCAGTAGCTATCACTGCCTGACTAAACTCGGCTATTGTCGTCTTGACTTTTTCACCTCGTTTTGCCATATCAAAGCCGGCAGCAATGTTGATTCAATTGTAGACAAAGCCAACTAAAAGTCCAGCATAGTAAACCAATAGGTTGTTTCACGGTTAAAAGCCGTCTGATCAAATGCGACCTCTTCTATTCTGTGCGCATCAACAAACCGTCATAAAGTGCACGAAAGAAGGCATGTTAGTAGGTTGTGCCGTTATTGCTGAGTACGCACACACCTTTATTTTTGAACATTGACATAGACATTCGTCATAGGTGAATTGACGTGATGGAACTGTCTGCAGTGGGTTCTAGAGCAAACAAGATTCCCCAGATGTCTCCTAATAAACAAGTCCCGGAGCTAACGTTGTATAGGACGGGTGGAATAGGGCTGCAGGGAACTGGAACATTATGAGAATGACTGTAAAGGGAAGACGGCGTAAAAACATCCAGAGGCATATTTGGTTTGTAGAGAAGGAAGCTCTAGCCACACGAGAGATTCGCTGCAAGCAGAGAGAAAATAAACTTCTGATGAGGAAGTCCTTGACGAGACTGGATGAGGACATCATACTAGTAGACGAATATAGTCTACTAAATATACGGGTGAACACATGAATATAATCGAAGAGTTGGCTCAAATTGCGCGTACTCGGCCAGAAACATTGAAAAAACGGAAGGAAAACGGTACCAAAATAATTGGGTATACAGGTAGGTTTATTCCAGAAGAACTAATTCTAGCTTCTGGGGCAACACCGTATCTGATTTGCAGAGGTGGAGAGCCTGAGCCCCCGGATGCAGTGTTACCTTACATGCTCCGCTTCATGAGCCCTTTCGTAAGAGCACAAATTGGATATTACCTTTTAGGCATGGATCCAGTGATCCCAATCCTGGATGCCACTGTTGTGCAATGTAGCGATTGTCAGATGGCGCGGCTAGCAGACCTATTCGAATACTTTCAACTACCAACCGCGAGGATAGGCATTCCACCTGATTGGAAGAAGACGATCTCCGCAGACTATTATTACCGAGGATTGGCTCGGCTGCGGGATACATTAGAGGACCTCACTGGCAATAAGATATCAGATGGCAACCTCAGGGAATCGATTGACCGTGTTAATAAGGTAAGAGATCTCCTGAAGAAAATTAATCTTCTCAGGAAAGAGCAACAGCCGCCTATAGGGGGTTATGATTTTATCCGACTCAATCATTATTCGTTCTATTGCGATGTGGACGAAGTCGTTGAGAAATTCAGCAACGTTTATAAGCAACTAAAGAAAGGTGGAAGACTCTTCCCTGAAGAGGCGCCTAGAATACTCTTGGCTGGTCATGTAGTAAGTGTGGGCGATTATGTTGTTCCCAAATTGGTTGAATCCTCCGGAGCAGTGATCGTTGCCGAGGTTTTAGACGAAGGGATGAGGCAATATCTGCGGAGTGTAAAAACAGAGGGAGATCTAATGAGGAACTTGGCAGAAACTTATTATTTAGAAAGGGTTCCACCTTCCATATTTCAACCGGCGTGGGAGGAGAGAATGACATTCATGAAGGAGCTCATAGCAGGCTTCGATGTGGATGGGGTGATATGGTATCAGTTATCCTTTGACGAAGTATATGATATGGAAAGCTCGGTCGTCTCAAAAGTGATGGACGATATGAGTATCCCCCTCTTGAAACTGGAATCTTCGTACGAATATGCCAGAGAGGCGACGGGCCCACTAGCAACAAGGGTTGAGACCTTTATTAAATCGATCGAAAGGAAAAGGACCTGAAATGGCAAAGAAGGACGTACATGAGAGATTCTTGAGTCTCGCGGGTTTTGAAGAAGATGAGATGCAAGAAGCCCTGTCTGACTGGCGCAGAGCATCGCACAGGCTTGGTTTGAACGAAGAGGATGTTGAGTTTGCCACAGAGGAATGGATCCCTGCGCACTACGACGTGAAATTGGAAGGAGTAAGAAAGGCGATAGGCAGCTATGTGAAGGAAACTATAGATTTGGCCAAAGCTAGTGAATACAAAGAGCGCGGGGTAAAGATAGTCTACGGAATCCTCCCTGCAATTCTGCATTATTATTATGCGCTGAAATTGACGGCACCAGACAAGGTATATGTTTCCTTTCCAGATATAGTCTTGACCCACGTATTGAATGGCTTCTTCCGGAAACTAAACCCGTATTTGGAGGAAGCCGAAAAAACGGGAATAGCATACGGATGTCGTCATTGTGCTTTAAACAAAACGAGATACGCAGCACACAAATTGGGAGTTATCCCATCCCCCTCTGTAAGTTGGATCTGGGGTTTTGTTTGTGACGAGGGACCTAAGACCGATGAGTTCATACAACTTTATCATAACCCCGAGTGGAAAACGTATGTTACACGTATACCTCATGACCAGCCTCTGGGTACGATAGAGTATGAGGTCATCGAGAGGGTTGAATACCTGGCAAGTCAGATGAGAGACGGATTCGAATATGTCCAGAGAGTGATTGGTGTCAGTGTTCCAGATGAGAAGATAAAGGAGGTCATGAGCATATGGCACAGGTATGCCACCAAAGTGACAGAATTAAACCGTTTGATGGCTTATGACCCGCAACCTTTGAGTGGAATAGCCGCCTCATTAGTAAAAGCACCTTTGTCGATACCCTTTAACACCGGTATAGAATCAATGGAGGGAGCATTAGATATTTTGATAAGAGAAGTGAAACAAAGGGTAGCCAATAAAGAAGGCATATTGCCCAGAGGGGCACCCAAGTTAATGATTTCCTTTTTCCCTACCGCCCTTCCATGGATATGTAAGATGTTCGAGCAAAATGGTGTGGGAATACTTTTTGGCGAAGGCACTATGCCTTCAAAGAAACAGCTAGAGCCACCTACATTTGATGACGCTTATCTGGCTGCGGCCGAAGCCTGGCTTAGGAGGTCCGCAGCTGTCAATACTGGCGCCAAAGCCCAAATAGTAGCTGAGAAACTCAGAACATATGGGATGGATGGCATGATTTTTGGTTTCTTCGATTTCGATCGTTGGATTGGGAGCGACCATAGGTTATTGTCGAGAATGGTTGAAGAAGAAACCAAGTTACCGGTCTTCTACATTGAAGGGGATGTTTGGGAAGACCGAGATTATAGCCAAGAAGCTTTACGAACCAGAATTGAAACTATAGCGGAAATAGCGAAGATGCGAAAAGTCTAGCTCGCGTGCAGCACGCCTGTGTAATCTTTATTACACCTCAACAGATATGTATTCTTGTTGCTCTGGTGATGCTGGAGTCTCTTTTTGAGCAATGTTTGTAGGAATCGATATAGGATCAGTTACCACAAAAGCCTTAATAATTGACGAACAAGGTAGCATTGTGTCCTTCTCATTGATGCCAACAAGTCATGATCGGAACCAAAGTGCAGAGAGCAGTCTTGAGCTAGCATTAAGCAAAGCGGGCAAGTCGAGGGATGCCATACGATACATTGCGTCAACAGGTTACGGCCGCAGATCCTTTACTGCATCGAATAACGTGCTACCCGAGATAATCTGCCATGCCGAGGGAACCAAATTCCTATTTCCCGCAGCTAGAACAATCATCGATATCGGTGGACAGGATAGCAAGGTAATGGAGCTAGACGAGGAAGGTAGGGTTTTCAAATTCGAAATGAACGATAAATGTGCTGCTGGGACAGGACGATTTTTAGAAGTATTGACGGACAGGATATTGAATATTCCCCTGGATGAGCTTGGTCCCCTCTCTTTAGAATGTAAGAATCCTTGTATTCTTAGCAGCGTGTGTACCGTGTTCGCTGAGTCGGAGATCGTTTCTTATTTATCGCAGAGTAGGAATAGAGCAGACATAGTTTGCGGTATGAATAAGGCGATTGCAAAGAGGGTAATTGGTATGGGTACTGCAGGGCTGATTCGTTACAAGGATCCTATAATTTTTTCGGGAGGAGTCGCCAAAAATATCGGCGTGGTTAAAGCAATTGAAGAAGAACTCAATAAAAAGGTAATAACTCCAAAGGAACCTCAAATAACGGCTGCCCTGGGTGCAGCTATTTTTGCAAGAGGATACTCGACGTGAACACTGGTACTGTTCGACGTTAGCAAAAATGCGACGATCCTGTGCTCCTCCGCTGAGCAGCTATTAAACAACTATTAAGTACTGTGCAACGGGGATTCTATGATGTGAGGGGCTAAGGGCGAGCTCGGATGAGATGATAATCCCTTTTTGAACCTGTAGAATCATTAACACAAACCCAAGGGAAATGTAACCTAGACGCCTATGAACTGAGATTTGATCTCTTCGTTGTGCAGTAGCTCTTCTGGGGTTGATTGATAAACGATCATGCCCTTACTCATCACACATATGTAGTCCACTACTTTTAAAGCGAAAGCGAAGTTTTGTTCTACGAGAAGAACAGAAAATCCTTCTGCCTTTAACTGTTGAATTACATGCCCCAATTCTCTGATCAAGAGGGGAGCAAGCCCCTCAGAGGGTTCATCCATCAACAGCAATTCAGGCTCGCTCCTGATGCCTCTCGCTGTAGCAAGCATCTGCTGCTCACCTCCGCTCAACTTGCCAGCTTTCTGATGCTCTCGGTCCTTTAAAACCGGAAATAGAAGATATATTCGATCCAGGCTCCAGTCCTGACCCCTGTTCATTGCTGCAACAGTGAGATTTTCTCGCACACTGAGCGACTTGAACACTCTCCTCCCTTGAGGTATTAATCCTATTCCCATTTTGGCGATTTTATGAGGGGGAAGATGGGTGATATCGGTGCCCTTGAAAATTACCTGCCCCCGGCGGGGTGGTGTAAAACCAATAATAGAGCGAATCAATGTTGTCTTCCCAACTCCATTACGGCCCAATATACCTACTACTGACCCCTGATCAACCTTCAACGAGACTCCCTGAAGGATATAACTATCTCCATAGTAGGTGTGGATATCTTTGACTTCTAACACTTCATCGCCTCCCTATTATTCGCCAAGATATATCTCCTTGACCCTAGGGTTCACCTTGATTTTCTCAGGCGGGCCCTCAGTGATTACTTCACCTTGGTGGAGAACGATCATATTATGCGCCAGTTGAAAAGCGACATCCATATCGTGCTCGATGATGAGGAGCGTCACATTTGGATCTAAATTGATGATCATCGAGGTTAATGTACCCGTCTCGGCTGGTGACAAGCCAGAAGTAGGTTCATCGAGGAGCAGTATTTTTGCCTCACTGGCCAGCGCCATTATCACCTCAACCTGGCGCTGTGCTCCATACGAGAGATTTCTAACAAGGGTGTATTTAAAGTCCTGGAGATCCCATTCTTCAATGAGTCTTTCGGTTTTGGCAACAATATCTTTGCAAGAGCTGACTGGCTGGTGCATTTTTAATTTCTGAGGGTTCATACCCAGTACGGCAAGAAGAATATTCTCATGAAGTGTCAGATTCGGGAAGAGATTCGTGATTTGGAAGGTGCGGGCCATGCCCAAGGGGGTTCGCCGGTGGGGGGGCATATAAGTGACATCCTCCTCGAAGAGATAGACTCTTCCTTGAGTCGGGGGAATCTCACCAGTGATCACATTAAATAAGGTTGTTTTGCCGGCTCCATTAGGACCGATGATAACGAGTCGCTCCCCTTTCTCTACACTAAAGCTTACATTCATCAGGGCCTGTAAACCGCCGAAGTTCTTCAAAAGAGAATCTACTCTCACAGGTTGCATACTTCGCTCCATCACTCGCCTACCCACCTTTTCCACTCGGCTCCAAGGGCTCCCACAATACCCCTACGTGCATACAAAATGGTTAAAATATAAGCCGCTCCTAATACAAAAAGCCACCGCTGGGTATAAGCAGCAATGATATTTTTTATCAGGACAACTACGATTGTCCCCACAAGGGGGCCGAACAAAGTGCCGCTTCCGCCCAAGATAACAATGAGCAAGGCTTCTGCAGAGAACTCAAAGCTTGCATCACGAGGGCTAACAAAACCATTGTAATAAGCCCAAATGACACCCGCAAGCCCGCTAAGTAATCCAGAAACTGTGAAGGCTATAAATTTGTAAAGCCAAACATTGTAACCCAGATGGCGAATCCGAGTCTCATTCTCCCTAATTCCAACAAGAACATGTCCGAAAGGAGACGTCGTAATGCGATACATGATAAACGAGACAATGATGAAGAATACAAGGGCAAAATAGTAATAAGTCGTACCACCGGACAAGCTGAAAGAGGACCATATTTTCGGATTGCCAATCCCTGGCATACCATCGTCGCCTCCTGTAACTGACCGCCATCCAAATACAATTGCCCATACCAACTGTCCTAGCGCTAGCGTAATGAAGATGAAATAGACTCCTCCTCCTGTCCGGAGGGAGATGAGAGCAAAGAGGGCAGCCAGCATCCCGGCTGCCAATATGCCAGATGAGAGACCCAGCCACATATTCTGTGATGCATACTTCATCAGCAGTGCTAATGTGAAGCCCATCAAGCATCCCATATTGAAAAGCCCGGTTTTTTAGTATCCCCATCCGGCAACAGACAGATTCGTGGCATCACACTGCCACAGCTCATCAGACCTGCTTGTCGTATGTCTCCATTGTTTCTCTGCAGACATCTGCCAAAGCGGGCACGGGGTAGGTGTGCCCGCAGGATGGAGTGAACATCCCTTTGTACTGGCTAGTGAGGGTGGAAGTTCGGTCTTTGGTTTCCCTTATCCTCCTGGGAAAGCTTTTTTGTCAGGCTATCCTCCCGGGCGGCTTAAGAAAACACCTCATATTTCGTGGTCTTTTTGCTTGACATACAACACAATTTTTCGTACATTTAACCCACCCAAAGTGAGTTCTTATCCTTTTCATTCTGCATTATTGACTCTGTTATTGTGGCGGTTGTTCCGGTTTAGTAAGCGTCGGCTAAGCATGGGTCCAGCTCACTGGCCTTGGTGTATCCGACAGGAAAAATCTAAACTCAAGAAGTCGCTGACAAGCTTGCGGCTCTGTAAACTCGCGGTCTGCGGGATCAACATTGATGCGGAGCAAGTGAATTTTTGCATCACCTCCGGTAGCACTGAGGCTGATCTGATGTGGAAGCCATAGTTGCGTATCAACAGATTGAGGTGAGCGCCACTTTCTGCACCGGCTGTGTGTGAATTCGGTATTGACATTCCTGTGGCAGCAGTGGTGGCCTAGCGGCAAAGGAGCGCTCTTAGGCGGTTAATGATCTAGCAGGGCAAATGTCAGGTTCCAGGACCTGCTACCCGGGTTTGGAGCCCCAAGGAGGGTGAAGAAATGGCACGATTACATGGTTGGGCTGGGGCTAGCCTAAATGTCGATCTAACAAGGAAAAAAATAGAGAAAGATCAAATTTCTCCCGAATTTGCCGAGAAATACCTTGGGGGAATTGGGTTTAATGCGGCCAGACTCTTTGACTTGGTGAGGCCAAAAGTGGATGCCCTAAGCCCGGAAAATGTAATCATTTTGGGCGTCGGCCCCCTCGCAGGAACCTTATACCCTGGCAGTTCACGGCTTACCATGACAGCAAAATCACCGCTGACAGACGTATTTGGCAGTGCGAATATTGGTGGGTATTTCGGGGCTGAGCTGAAATACGCCGGCTACGATCAAATCATAGCCTCTGGGAAATCTGAAAAACCTGTATATCTTTGTATTGACGATGACGAAGTACAACTGAGAGATGCTTCGCATCTTTGGGGAATATCGGCTTGGGAAGTTGCTATGAGGATCAAGGAAGAACTGGAAAACTACGAAATGCAGGTCTTAGCGATAGGTCAAGCGGGGGAGAATCTAGTCAGATTCGCGAATGTCCAAAACCCTCCACGGGGCGCTGCTGGTAGGGCTGGATTTGGAGCACTTATGGGTTCAAAGAACCTCAAGGCCATTGCTGTCCGGGGGACAAAAGCTGTAAAGGTGGCTCAGCCTGATAAGTTTTTTGACGTATGCAGGGAATCCACTGTGTTCGGCCGAAGTGAGCCGAGGTATGAGGCCTTGCGTGGAGGAGGCTCACCGATGTGGCTGGATTTCCTCGCAGGCCAAATGGGAGCTTGCGGGGGAAAGAATTTCCGAGAAACGGAGTTTCCCAATTGGACTGCCGTATCAGGCGAAAGGTTTCGGGCCGGTGGAGAATTTACAGTAAGGAAAAGGGCCTGTTTCTCCTGCCCGGTGGGTTGCGCCGGCTTTTTCAATATTAAATCAGGTGAGTTTGAACACACCTTTGGTCGGACTCCTGAGTTCGGCATGACAATGATAAGTCTCTTTTGCGATTTTACGAATGTCCCTGCCATATTGAAGATGCAGACGCTATTTGACGAGTATGGTATGGACGTCATGAGCGGGGGAGGAATTTTTTCTTGGGCGATGGATTGTTACAGTAGGGGCATATTGACCAAGGAAGACTGTGACGGTATCCCTCTAGAGTGGGGGAATTATGATGCCATCATAGAACTAATACCTAAAATAGCCATGCGGGAAGGCTTTGGCAATCTATTAGCAGAAGGAGAGAAAAGAGCACCACAAAAGCTTGGCAGAGGCTCGGAAAAGTTCATGCATCATATTAAGGGTATGGCCCCGGGCATTCAAGAGCCTCGGGTGAGCAAATTATTCTGCTTAGCGTGGCGCACTGCCAGCAGAGGGGGTGATCACCTGGCAGCAAATGTGACCTGGGTCCCTGATTTAGTGAGAGATTCGGATTTGCAGAAGGAGACATTTGGTAACCAAATAAGCTGGGGAGGCACCCGGAAGCGTGATGAAAGTGTGGAAGGCATGGGAGACATGGTTAAAGTGTGTGAAGATATTTCAGCTATCATCAATTCTGCAGAAACTTGTGTGCGTACTGGTGGGTCTTTCGAACTAATAGCAAAGGCTTTATCTGCGGCAACCGGGATTGAATTTAGCGTAGAAAAGCTACTCATGACCGGAGATCGTATCTTCAATATTCAAAAAACATTCAACGCTCGAGAGGGTCTGGGCAGAAAAGACGACGACTTTTCGGTTCCAGAGAAATTTGCAGAGCCCATCGCAGAGGGCCGCTACAAAGGTGCTGTTTTCCCCGACTTAGACCAAAGGCTGGATGAGTACTATAGAGCGAGAGGTTGGGACCAAAAGACGGGATTCCAAACTAGGGCAAAACTCAAGGAGTTAGGACTCGACCACGTGGCACAAGAACTTGAAAAGGTCAATGCCATTAGGTAACCGTGGGAAAAGGATACTGCAATGAGAATATTGGTTAATGCTGAAAAATGCACAGGATGCAGAATTTGCGAGCTGGCATGCTCGCATAGTAAACTTCAAGTCTTCAATCCCAAGAGTGCCTGTATCAAAGTAGTCAATCTTGATTATTGGGGTTTTAGTAACCCTGTGGTGTGTATCCAGTGTAAGAAACCGGTGTGTGTGAAAGTATGCCCAACTCAGGCATTGAGTCAAACAGAATTAGGGACTATCCAAGTAGATGCGGGGAAATGTGATGGATGTGGCATTTGTGTCGATGAGTGCCCGATTGGGGCCATAAACTGGCATGAAGAACGAGGATTGCCAATGATATGTGATCTTTGTGGAGGAAGGCCGGTCTGCGTTGAATGGTGCCCTGTAGACGCTCTTACATTCGAGAGTGCCGGTATCAAGAAGACAAGAGGCAAGGGCACAAAGGAATTGAGCTATTCGATTGCAAAAGGGAAGCGCTCTTTGAGCAAATTGAAAATTCCCGAGTATGTATTTGATTGGTACGAAAAGTTTGTTTAAGGCAATCCGTCAGCGTCGGTTACCCAAGAATCCTTGCGAGATCGGTTTACAATAACATTATTGGATTATGATAACATTGTTCGCGCGGCAGAAGCCGGCTTCTGGGACATGGGCAGCAAAAGGAAAACAACTGTGGACGTAACAGTGGCTCCTGCTTTGCGGCACCTGTTTCATGGTGCTAGCACTGTTCAGGCTCAAGGGGAGACGGTCAGGGAGTTGCTCGAAAATGTGGACACACAATTCCCAGGCTTTACAGGACACATGATTGACAAGTGGGGGGAACTCCGTAGCTCCATCCTTATTTACTTGAACGACGAAGACATTCGTTGCCTCCAGGGATTGAAAACACCACTCAAGTATGGCGATTCGATGGGTATCCTCGTTGTGTTGTCCGGGGGCTAGAGGCCTGTCAGAAGGTATGGGCGGGGTGAAAGCTGGTGAACTCTTGCCGGGCACAGCCACAAGTATGTGTAGTAATGCAACCGGAATATGAGACAGTATGGAGGACGCAACTCTGCTAGATGAACAATGCATTGCTAGCTTATTACCGTTTGTTGCTTGATCAGAAGAAGCGCGCCTCAGCATCTGCTGCACACTTGCGCGGGATGTGCAACGTGATGAAACATTTGCTTACAATGTGCAATGGCAAAACCAGAGTGGGTACGGAATCTACCCTGACCCCTTCCATAGTCGCCAAACTTCTTGTCTGGTCGCCTTACTTTCTCAAAATTGCAGATCTTGGCAAGACAGTGACTATTGCAGACTCCAAGTCGAAGACCCACCGCAGCAGTTTCGCGGACGAAACCGACAGCACTGGTGGCCATAGCTTACCCTGAACGAACCGCCTCAGTGTGCCGTTTGACCGCCATCTATCACCAGCGCAGCACCAGTGATAAAAGAGGCTTCATCAGAGACAAGGAACAAAACAGCCGCCGCGATCTCCTCGGGCTGGGCAAAGCGTCCCATGGGAATCTCTCTGAGACGTTCCTCAGCCCGTGCCTGGTCCTGTTCTAGGTAGCGCCGAAGGCGTGGTGTCAACGTTGGCCCCGGACAAATGCAGTTTACCCGTATGTTTTGTTTCGCATAGTCCAAAGCGAGCTGCCGTGTGAAAGCAATTATGCCTCCTTTAGAGGCACTGTATGTGGGCATGTTCGGTAACCCGATGAGACCAAGCGTAGAGGCGGCGTTGAGAATCGATCCCCTCCCGCCTCTGAGCATCAGAGGAATGGCGTGTTTGGCACCAAGAAAGACTCCTTTCAGGTTGAGGTCAAGAAGTCCGTCCCACTCCTCTTCGGTAACATCGGTGACGGGCTTAATCAGGTTGTCACCAGCGTTACTGAACAGGATATCGAGGCGCCCGCACTCTTTTTCAACAGCAGCCATCACTCGTTGCCAGTCCGATTGTCTTGTGACATCCGCCTGAATGAAAAGACCCTCCTTCCCTTGCTCATGAAGCATCCGTTCGGTCTCCAGGCACCCAGCTTCGCTCCTATCCACCACGACCATGTGAGCCCCCTCACGAGCACACCGCAACACCGCAGCCTGCCCAATGCCAGAACCGCCGCCAGTAACGAGCATCACTTTATCTTTGAGACGCATGTTCCCCTCCAAGGATTGCGACTTATTTCCAGTCATTCTAGCACGTTTTACGTTAGCATTTTATCATTTCGAGGGTCAACGAGACGAGCAAATTGACAAGGGCTGATAGCAATGCAAAGATAAATAAAATGGGATTTCGTCAACTGGTCATTTAAGCTATACTTCACTCTCTTTGGCACGTGGTAGGGACATATTTACCACCCTGGTGTTGTCTGAGGAAGTGATTGAGGCTGCCGATCTTTCTAAGTAATCCTTCAAGCAGCAGCACATGGTCATGAACGAGTACCTTAGTAGCTTTGAGTTTTTCCCTAGGGGTTAGCCCTTTCATGCCCAAACCATAGTTGGATCGGAAAAAGTTCCAGGTGTCCTGCCAGCCTTGAGCCTTTGTGAGAAAGGCTCTGGTATGAACGCAGCGCTCAGCATGCACCATCAGAAAGTACTCATCATCGGCTCGGTGTGCATTCTCTACCAGGGCTAATAGGTGTTTGGCACCCGTAGGGATGGGATCCAACATGGCTCCCAAAGGACCCAAGCGCTCATTCCACTGAGCAAGCTTCCTCGCACTGCCCCCACAAAACTCAGTGCCATTATCCATTCGTACACAGATCGATCCCCTCACCCCATGAGCGCGCAACCACAGCAATACCAGCATAATAAAGACAAACCCAAAGGTCGCACTGAGCTCGTACGAGTACGCAGTAAAACGGGCTCGAGTTGTCACCTCCATGATATGCCACTCATAGCCGGGTAACCCATGCTGCTTCATGTGATCATAAACCTCTTTGGGCAGGGCACGCTTATCAAGTAAGTGCTTGGTATCCAACTGCAGCTGCCTGAAGGGCACCAAATCCTCATAATCATACAGATGCCTCACGGTGCCTGCAGCTGATCGTGTGCGCCTTCTGGTAACCTGATTCCTCCTGAGAATAGCCTTAATCGTGTTCTCTGAGAACACCAGCGCATACTTGCGCTCAAGATACCACCTGAGCCTGCGGTAACGAAAATGAGTGCGTTTGGCCTCAGCCACAATGAGCGCTTCAAACTCATCAGATGTCTTGCCAGGTGAGTGATGAGGCCGCCGGGAGCAATCATGAAGCGTTCCATCTCTGGCACGGCTGACCGTGTGGCGAGCAATGCCCAAAATCCTGGCCGCAACAGAGACATTGCCATGATGCTGCCCCAAAACCTTCCTGATTACCTCTCTGGCCTTCCTGGGTGAAACTTCCCGAAGATCATGATACGATATCATAGGCTGCCCCTCCATCCGGGTAATCGTTCAGGGTCTCTCATCCAACAAACCCCAACCGTGGAGAGAAGACCCACGATGAGATGGGCAGCCTCAACCCTTTCTAGAACCCGCCACCCTTTCTCATCACCACTACCTTCTACCACAACACCATCCCTACCCTCAAGGTGGTAAGTATCTCCATACCCATCTAACTACTTCACTCTCTTTTTTCTTGACTTAATTTTCTTGTTGTGTTAGCAAAAAGTCCAACTAATCGATTTCAAAAACAATCTTTGATGGTCAGAGGGAGCAAGGGCGTCCCTCTTAACCAGAGCTTCCTCAGAAAGTTTCTGAACCTTATCTGTTTTGCGTGAGATTCACTCTACAGGATGAGTGGAATGAAGTGTTAAGAGCGATCCTTTAACGGAGTCAGGAAAATTCACCATTCAAAAACGTTCATGAATAGGTTCTCTTGATCGACGGTGGGAAAACCATACAGATTGCGCAATAAAAAATGCCTGGGGTCTATGATATAACAATAACGTTTTCTTGATGGTAGCTTTCGATTGGCAGGCTATTCGTTTTTTGTTTTTGCTAATAAGGAATCATTAAAAGTAAAAAAACATTTATTACGAAAGGAGGAAGTGGTTATGAAAAAAACAATAGTAACTCTACCCGTATTACTTGTATTTGTATTGGTGTCCTGTGTGTGGGTTTATGCTCAACCAGCCTCAACCTGGAAGCCCTCGGACAAGATACGCTGGATCTGCCCTCACGGGCCGGGCGGTGGGTTCGACAGATGGTCCCGGGCACAAGCCAAGAGCATGCAAAAGTATGTCGGCGTACCGGTTGTGGTGGACAATGTTACTGGCACCGGCGGCGTAAATGCGATGCAAACACTGTGGCGTTCCAAGCCGGATGGCCAGACGGTCCACCTGTTTGAACTTGGTGCTATGATATCGTCACAGTATATTCTAAAGCCAGGGTTCATCATAAGTGAGCTAACCTATATCGGAATCCCCCGGAGATCACCGTTTGCCCTTTGGGCGGCTGCGGATTCGCCACTGAAGTCGGTGAAGGATGTTATTGACGCGGCGAAAACCAAGCCGATACGTGGTGGTACCACCGGTCTTTCTTCTGGACTATGGCAAGCTATGGCCGTACTGGCTACTGACGCCGGCTTCGACGTTTCACCTGTCGCCGGCTACAAGAGTG
>SMTZ1_10008288_pt1 | contig 14668 bp, 7 predicted proteins | sample DeeMarSWOR136_30_FD_25667 | JGI IMG/M metagenome (IMG submission 25667) | reverse complement strand
GCCATAAGAAAATCGGTCGCTCGAATAATACCGTCAACCGTTGATTGACCCGTACCGTATCGATTATCGAAGAGGTGTTTGCTCGCCGCGTCATTTACCGCGATAACCGGAAATTTCAGTTTGCCCTCATTCGCCATCGCCCGCAGACGAATAACACCTGTCGTTGTTTCCTCCATACTCGCGATAATCCGGCCGGCTTCCTTCTTTCTGCTCGTATGCAGTTCATTCACCAAATCCGCTCCATCGTCAAACGTAATAACCGGCTTGTGGTCAACCGCCGCGTGGATGTGTTTGTAATACGTGCTACGATTCTCACCACAGATGGCAAAGACCGGTATCCCAAAATCCTTCACTAGAGAAGCCGCCACATCATCCTGGGTGCTGAGAGGATTGGATGCGCACAGAACAGCATTTGCCCCCCCTGCCTTCAGCGTCCTCGCCAGATTCGCGGTCTCGGCAGTTATGTGCAGGCAGGCCGAAACATTCTTGCCCTTCAATGGCTTCGATTTCGCAAACCGCTTGCGTATCGCCGCTAAAACCGGCATATCATTATCAGCCCATAGTATCCGCCTCTTACCCTCTGCGGCTAACGATAAATCAGCTACATCCTTCTTCATTTACAAACCTTTCGAAAACCAACCAAAGTCAAGAATATAAGATAAAAAGCCAAAATTTGCAACCTTTATTTCCGCAAACATGGCATCCGCTGCACCCGCCGCAGCCAGACCCACCGACAAAGCAAAAAGAAATAGATGTATACCCCCACACCTTTTAGTTGTTCCGCTTTAAATAAAATATCCGCCGGTTAATTCGAGTACTGGTGTGCGCCGATATCGGGCGCATTTGCATCGGAAACCAGGTTGTCCCAGTAATCCCTGCCGCCGTTATCACTGACAAGTTGGCCAGCACCGATGCACGGTGAACCTTGTTTTCGAAAAAATAATTTGAGGCGCCCAGATCATAGTTGTAAGTTCCATCAGCATAGAAGATGTTGTTATAGTAGTAGTGCGGCCCCTGCGAATAGCCGCCCCAATCGCCAAACAATATCATCTTGGCATCCTTGCCGCTACCTAAATAGAAAACATTGTTGTAAACGTAATTGTCATAAAAGTTATCCCCGCAGTAGTGGATAACTCTGTCCATAGCATCGCCGTCATTCTGACTAATATTGTAGCGAACAACCGTATTATACGTGCCGACACTGCCGGGTTCTACGCCATCCGGGGCCGAACAAAGGAGAATAAACCCGCCGTCATTATCATGACTGTAATTATATTGAACGATTGTATTAATGCAGTTGTCATCAACATCGAACCCCTGCGCATCGCAGCCAGCCTTCATATGGCTGGCTTCGTTGAACTGCATAACGGTGTTGTCGCTGCTCCATGGCCAAATGCCGGCGGCACAATCATCACACCTCTGCCGGCCGTAATGGCATACATTGAACTCCGCTAAGGCACCATCACAACTGATAATCTTGATACAATCACCGCCGATATCTTCCAGAAGATTGCCGCGAATAACCACGTTCGTGCTGGGGAACCAGTTGCCGCCGGCGCGGGTCTGAGTATTCGGGTCATAAGAATCACTCATATAGAATGCCGACTTGTTATCAATGCCATTTCGGTCACAGCGTACCAGGTGGCAATCCTCAATAAGAATATCATCAAAATTCGACGGGGTGGCGCCGCCACACTTCATTAAGATTCCAACACCTTCGGTGCTGCCTTTATCATTGCTGCCGTTAACATCGTGGACATACAGATTCCTCAGGTAGATATGATGCACCGTCCCATAATTGCTGGAATGAAGCGTTACACCATGCCGGTTGTTTGCAACAGTGACGCCGGTATTGGTAATTTCAAGGTTGCTTACCTCCCAGTACTCGACGTTCTCCAGCAGCAGCGTATCCAGCACCAGACCTTCTCCGTCAATGCGGGGCTTGTTACCATCACCATACATGTCGATGATAATGGGCTTGCCCGACGCGCCCGAGCCCTGCGGCTTAAGCTGGCCGGTATAAGTGCTCTCCGCCTTGAAAAGAATCGTATCACCCGGCATAAAAGTAGTGCCGTTAAAGGGGCTAAGGCTCTTCCAGGCCTCGCCCGGGCTCCTGCCGCTGTTGTTATCGTTTCCATCATTGCTGTCGACAAAATACCGTCCCCAGTGCCACGTGTCCGCCAGAATAGCATAGTCCTTGAAGTCAACTTGATTGTCTTTATACGCCTCAGCAATAATAATGCCATAGCCGCTGTTTAGCCAGTCGTCAGCCAATGCCCTGAGGTCATTTGAATCGGCCACACCGTCGCAGGTAAAATCGCCCGCACCCCTGACGGTAAAGCTCCAGATATCACCATCCTGGCTGCTCGGGCCATTGACACCATCAACGCGCCAGTAGTAAGTTGTGGAGAATTCGAGACCGCACGGGTCATAACCATTAACATCGTAGCTGTTGGTATCCTGCCTCAGCATGTACTCGCCGGAGCTTGTAGTGGCATTGCTCACCGAGCTGGAATCAGTGCCGAGGTACACATCGTGTGCGTTCGCGTCAGGCCCCGGTGTCCAGCTAAGTATCACATCATAAGAAATATTATCGCTGCCATCGGCTGGATTGGGATTGTCCGCTAACAACGGGGTGTTCACATCGAGCCTGACGTTATCAAAACCCACCCAGATACCACCACCATAGGTCGAGGTATTAGTGAACAGTACTCCCAGCTTCTTGCCGATAAACGAGTCGCTTGGCTGGACCGTGTACGATAGTTGATATTCGTCACAGTCCATATCAACATCGTTGCCCTCCACCAACGCAATCTGCTCACGATTAGCGCCTTGCGTGTAATATAGCCATCCTTCGTAGGTTGCCGTCGGTGATTCCGGCCAGGTCTTAAATGCATCGAAGGTCAGCGTGTATTCATCGCACGCTGCAATGGTATGGTCCGTCAGCTGGTATCCCGAATTGTTTTTCCCCAAAAAAAGACTCTGCAAACCCTCGCAGCTAACCCCCTCGATGCCGAAGTCACTGCCGGCGACAGTCCATCCGTTCGGCTCCACACCAACCTGCTTGCCTCCCGGCGGGTCCTCAAAGCTCGGATTTTCCACCGTTATGGAACCCGCAACTGCACTTTCGGCGCATACTCCTACCAGCAGGAAACAACAAGTCAAGAAAAACACTCTACCAGACACGTCACCCACTCCAAAAACTGAGACACGAGTACAAGGCTGGCTTATTTATAACAAATCGGCCGTCTCATATCAAGAAAAATCCCCCGGTGCCTCTCTGTCGAGGCGATCATGCAAGGCACTCAACCTTCGTTTCTGCAAGTAATCGCAAATACGCCAGTAAAACTTATCCAATACCTTAGTGTTAACCCCAAGCGACCTACAAATGGCCAACGGGTTAAAATTGGCTTTTTTCCGGCCTTAAGCCGCTAAAAATGCTAAAAACCGGCCAATAGCTGCACCCCAAAACGCCAGGGCAGTGCCAAAAAAAATTCTTTTCGCAGCAAAATAGGGCTTGACGGAGAGCCCAATTACGGTTAGAATGCAAAAAACGAGGAAAAACCAAAGAATAGACAAGGCCAGGTTAGGGTGCCCCGTAAGGCAGGGGTGTAAGTTTGGCCGGAATCGAGGAGTAAAGGATGAGCAGGAGAAAAGGCTTTTCCTTGGCGGAAGTGATGGTGGTGATATCCATTATTGCACTTCTTATGTCAGTACTGCTGCCCGCGCTGATGCGGACACGGAGGCAGGCACAGAACGTTCTCGGCCAATCTAATCTGAAACAGTGGGGTGCCTGCTATTCAATGTATGCCAGTGATTGGGAAGGTTCTGCCCCCAGAGGCTGGTGGCAGAACAGTGCGAGTGGTCTGCAGGTGAAACCTACTGATTATTGGATGGAGGCCCTGCGGCCATATTACGGTAACGAGCACCAGTTGCGCTGCTGCCCAAGGGCCATAAAGCCCGGCTCCGAAGTACTACCAGGATACTATACAGGCGAGTTGGGCCCCCTTGTAGGCTGGGGCAAATTTCCAGGTGAGTGCGGGAAACCCTCGAGCTGGTGGCCAGCCGTGACGGCGTGCGACTACGGCAGTTACGGAATGAACGCCTGGATTTGCAACCCACCGGCCGACGCACCAACCTTTCAGGGCCATAATGTGGCCAAGAACAACTGGAGGAACTTAACTATCAAGGGCGCATCTCAGGTACCTTTGCTTGGTGACGAGCAGTGGATTGATTGCTGGCCGGAGGTGACCGACGAAATCCCATTCGGTGATGGCGTGCCGTGGGGACCTTATGGCAATTATAGTCACATGGTACGTGTTTGCCTGAACCGCCATGATGGTTATGTAAACTGGGTCTTTATGGATTACTCCGTCAATTCAGTGGGTCTGAAGGGGCTTTGGAAGCTTAAGTGGCATCGGAACTATAACTTTGATTTAGTGCCGCCGGAGGAGGAATTCAATACAGCCGGTGGTGGCTGGATGAGAAGGTTCAAAGACCACTTAAAATAACTGCTGCCCAAAAGACCCCAGCCGAATCCAAAAACAGCCCGCCCAGTTAAACCTAATTCCAAGCGCTGGCTTCATCGCCTGACCTACATTCGCTATCCATTATACGCGCAATCCACAGCTAAAGATAAATTTTATTGTAAGCTATTTTGATGAGAATTATATTAGCGGCACCTGTTTGGCTAAAAAGGAGCAACTTTTAATGCCGAAAACATCTCTGGACCTGACCGGAAAATGGGAATTCAAGCAATACCCGCTCTCGGCCCGGCGAATGCGCGATTTAGACCCGGCCGGCTGGCTGCGAACGTCCATCCCCGGCTCTATCTTTAACAGCTTAATTACAGCCGGTCAAATAAATCAGACTGACATCAATACCAACCCGGAGAAATTCTCCTGGGTCAGCGAAACACCATGGATATACAAAAAAGTTTTTGATGCCCCAGCCGAGCTGCTCAACTGCGACCGAGTCGAACTGGTTTTCGACGGCCTGGACACAATAACCAGCATTTGGCTCAATAACAAACTTATCGGCAAAACAAATAACATGTTTATTCCATTTCGGTTCGACGTAACACCGTTCTTGAAACCACGAAGGAATCTGCTACTTGTCAAATTCGAGCCTGCAAGACAATACGCCGAAAAGCTGATGAGTCGATATACCTCGTTTAGCGAATCGGCCCTTACAAACCCGCACCGTGCCTACATAAGAAAGGCACAATACCAATTCGGTTGGGATTTCTGCCCTGCACTGCCCGGTTGCGGAATCTGGCGGAGCGTCCGCCTCGAGGGTACCAAAAAAGCCAGAATCACCAATTTACATATCCGAACAGTTGAGTGCAACCAACGCTACGCCGACCTTAAAATCGCGCTAAAGCTGGACACAGCTACAAAAGAAGAAGTCCTTTGCAGGCTAAATTTATCCTATGCAGGGCAAACAATTGAGCAGAACTTGACTTTTAACCCCGGCGAAGACTCTCAATCCACCGTAATTCGCATCGAGAAGCCGTTTCTCTGGTGGCCGAGCGGCTACGGCCAACAGCACCTCTATAAACTCGTGCTTCAACTGCTAAGCGGCGATGAAATTATAGACCAAACACAAAGAAAAATCGGCATAAGAACCGTGAAACTCAACCGCTTGCCGGATGAGCACGGCGAAAAGTTTCAATTCGAAATAAACAACCAACCTGTATTCGCCAAAGGAGCGAATTGGGTGCCGGCCTCCATATTTGCAGGCTCGGTCACCGCCAGCGATTATAAAAAACTCCTCTGCGCAGCAACAAAATCGAACATAAACATGCTCCGCGTATGGGGCGGCGGCTACTACGAAGCAAATAAATTTTACGAACTGTGCGACCAACTCGGAATAATGGTCTGGCAGGATTTCATGTTTGCCTGCGCTTACTATCCCGACCGCCAGTGGTTTCTTGAGGAAGTAAAAAAAGAAGCAGCTAAAATTATAAGCCAGGTGCGAAACCACCCCTGCCTGGTGCTATGGTGCGGCAATAACGAAATTGATTTGATGCATCATACCGGCAAGCTCGGCAAGAGCAAAAAGTTCCATGGCAAAACAATTTACCACCAGCTTCTGCCGCAGCTGGTTGCTGAACTGGACCCTGATACCGATTACATACCGACAACACCACTGGGTGATAAAGACAAGTTCAAAACCGGTAAGCCACTGACAATACACCAATGGGATGTTTGGTCGGGCCATCAACCCGTTCGCCAATACTTATGCCGTCCGCAAAACATCCCGCGATTTGTCACTGAATTCGGCTTACAATCACTTCCCAATATGGAAACCATCAAATTTTGTTGTCCCCCTGAACAGATGCGCATCGGTAGCTACCCAATCGAAAAGCACAACTATCAATTAGACGGCAACGGCCGCCTATACCGTTACATGGGTGACCTGTTCGGCAGCACCGAAAGCCTTGAGCAGTTCGTGTATTTGTCACAACTCACACAGGCTCGCGCGATCAAAGCATACGTCGAATATTTAAGGGCACACAACCACCGAAACTACGGCGTATTATTCTGGCAGTTCAACGATTGCTGCCCAACAATAAGCTGGTCCGCGATGGACTATTCTAAAAAACCAAAAGCGCTCTACTACTACGCAAAACGTTTCTTTTCAGAGGTCTTAGTTGCGCTCTCCCCGGATTCGGAGCAAGCCCAGACAATCTCGGCACCGGCGCTGCAATCACTCAATGTCACTGTGATAAACGACAGCAACCAGCCAATAAGCGCTACGCTAAGTTGTCGACTAATCGATTTGTCTGGACATCTGCTCGACCAGGCTATCTTACCCGCCGCGATTGCCCCGTTTAGCACATCGACCCCACACAGACTCCCGAAAGCAATCGTTTCCCCATCATATCCGGACAAATCGGCTTTACATCTGTTAGTTGAAAGAGACGGCAAGAAAATCGCAGAGAACCTGTTCTTCTATTTGCCCGATAAATACATCGACTGGCCTAAAGTAGAAATCACCAAGTCCGTCTCTCAAATAACGGACAAGCGGTGGAAGCTCGAACTAAAATCAAATGCAATTGCAAAGGACGTCCAAATCAACAGCCCCGCCGCAGCGCGATTTAGCGACAATTTTGTGGACCTCATACCACCCGAGCAGATTGAGATAACCATCGATTCTAAGCAACCTGTCAGTTCAATTGAATCTGAACTACGGCTAAGCTCAATTAACTCGGTATTCCAAAACTACTGAAAACATCCTCGTCAGCGACCAGGAGGCCCATAACCAGGTGGTCCGTAACCGGGGGGACCATAGCCGGGAGGACCGTAGCCGGGAGGACCATACCCGGGAGGCCCAACCTCTCCCGGTCTCGGGACACGCCTCTGCAGACCCGGTCTGGTGCCCCATTCTCGCAAAGGCTCTTTCGGCTCCTTCTCAGACCTTTTGATTTCATTAAACTTGCTCAGCAATTCTTCGGACCAATACCTCGATTTAATAGGCATGCGGTCTATATTTGCCCCATCAAAACTGTAAAGCATATCAAAATAATGCCTGGCGCGCAGATTCTTTCCACCCGACCAGTCATTTACAGGCATAACGTCCACCAAAACTGCTCCAGTAGCATACTCGACTATCTCCGGCACGGTAACCTTTTCTTTCTCCTCCTCCTCTGTCATTTTGTACTCACTGGCGTTGCCAATCACCTCACCATGTTTCACGGGAAAGTCCTTAGTGTACCAATATCCCAACACATATCTGCACACCTGCACTGTCACCGTCTCGCTTGCCTCTTGTATCTCTCGCGGGAAGAAGTACAACCGCCCCGGAATATCTACAGTCTCCGTTGTGTCAGAAAACTCGCTCCATAAAATAGCCTTGTTCCCCAGCGATTCGTATTGCTCGTGGAACCGACTTGTACCGGCTATCGGACTATAAACACCTAACCGAATTCTATACCGATAGCTCTTCTCCGGTTCAACGGTATCATCGTGGGCCCAAAACGTCAACGGCTCATCCATCTTGGCAATATCTTTTTCCCTGGTAATCAAAATCTCCTTAAACTTTCCATAAACATCCGTTGTTGTCTTTGTAGCCTCTTTACTTCTTTCCTGACGTTCTTTATCACTCTCACGATCGCGATCGACACGCCTTCTTCGGGTCGGCGTTCTCCTCCTTGAAGACACGCCACCTGGACCTCCACCGCCCCCACCGTAACCTGGAGGTCCACCACCTCCTCCCCCACCAAAAGGGCTACCCATCCCTGCTCCTTGGCGTGTTTGCGTTCTCGGTGTCCTGCTGCGCCGGTCTGTGCGTTCTTCTTCGCGCTCTTCCTTTTCTGCAGCCTTGGCCTCACGTTTCTCCTGCACATCTATCTCTCTTTGATACTCCAAATATTCCTTATGCAGCGATGGAGGAAACCATTCTTCTTTCGCAGATGCAATCTGATAAGGCTCCGGCTGCAGCAAACCCGCCTTAACCTGCCAATCATCAAATTGAAGCAAACGCACTTTTATCCCACCCGCCGGCAGTTCTTCAACATCTTCTATAACCTCGAACATCCTTTTGCGATGGTCAATCTTGGCTCGAGGCACGTTTTCCCAAGCACCCCAGCTGCCTTCGGAAAGCAATTCCTGTCTTTGTAACCGCACGGCTGCAAAAACCGGGACCGCAAGACACGGGTCGCGCCACTCCTCCGGAAGCACGTCACCGGCAAAACATTCGCGAAACCTCTTATATAGTCCCGCAACATCAAACTTCGCCTCCACAGTCACAAAATCGATGTCATTCGGCTCATGCGCAGCCTCGTCATAAGTATTTTCCTCATCAATCTCTTCGGTAGGCACATAAGCCACTGCCCTGATATGCTCGACCTCAATATCGTTAACCTGACCAATCAGCGGCAAACGATATTTGCCTTTATTAATATCTATGTCCTCCAAAACAGGAGGCTGTACGGGACTCAGACTAACGTCAATATTACTTATGGCCGAGTCGATCAGAGCGACAAAATCACTAACTCGTGACTCATACGGTTGCTTCGGCTGGGGCTTGCTATTCAGCTTGTCCTCCAGAGCCTTGGTCTGTTGGAGTATGTAATTATCAATATCACCGGAACTGAATCTCTTGCCGCCGTGCTCTACATGAGTGGGACTGATAAGAACATACGCGATAAAAAGCCAGATGCACACAAGCCCGACAACTGCCAACACTATCTTTTCAACATGCTCCTCGAAAAAGTTGCCACCTTTCTTAACCATTTTAGCTTTCCTGTTTCAATTCCCTTCACCCAGACAATTCAAATTACCATCTATATTGCCAACCTGCTCCCAACTAATGCAGCTCCATCTTTTCAAATTCTTTTGTTTACTTTCCTGCCGCCTTTGAGTCCTTTTTAATCGATTCCGGTTTGATCTCAGCGTAGCCGTTTTTGTTGAAAATATATTCGCAAACTAAACCCAATTGCACGACAGCATCCTCACCATAACGGTACAAAAGATGATCTGTATCTTTTCGACCAACCGGACCAATAGTACTCTCCAAAACCGTTACCTGATTATGCCTGTAAATACGCTCTTGCTCCTCTCCCAAAAACCCCCTGAACCTATGTTCCTTCGCACTGCATAACTGCTGCATAAACGGCAAAACAGCCTTCGCGCTAACCACAACAACTACATTAAAATGCACAACATCAATTTCATCATTAGTAAACCTTCCGGTACAGGGCTCCGTAAGCCCCTCATCAAGCGAAAGAACATATGCTGGTCTACTGCTGGCTGACCCTTTCTTAGCACCCCCCATAACATCTCCGGAGAAACTTATATCCAGAAGCCGTTTTACATGCGAGGAGAAAACACTATTAGAGCCGGAATTCACAGCACCTATAGTATCAATAACATCTTCGATGACCCAATAAGCCAACTGCCAATACCAACAGTCATCAACTGCCTCCGCCCTTCCGAAATACTGATATTCGTCCCAGAACTCGTATCCGGCCAAGTCCGTCGGGTTCGCATAAACGGAAGCGGACTGCGCCGTCTCTTTGCAAATAACGTCCGTTATGGTAGTGTCAACCTCGCTCAACCTCCCCGCCAAGCCCCTGCCACCTCTCAGACTAAAACCCGATGAGCTTTGCAAATTCCTCTGTAACTCACTTTCCGTAGGACAATCTCGCGCGTTAATACGGGTGATCAGCCCATCGATAGCCCCACGATACCGATGGCCGAATTCCTTGAAAATCAATGTAGAGGTATCTTTAGGTTCAGGAAATATTTTGTAACTCAACAGTTCCCTTTGGCTGCTTTGCTTGGCCATAAGGGCCGCCTGATTGGCATCTCTCTGGTAAGCTTGCTGATACTCCTGCTCAATTTGCCATTGGTCACGGGCAACGATATTTTTGCTTAGGGACTTAACTTGCCTGCCTGTAGAAACACTTTCCCTTGCTATACGCTCCCTGAGCCTGCCACTCATTAACTGGGTAGGTATAAAAAGAAGCACACCTACCAAAAATATAATGACCGGCACCAAAAGCGACGAATAATTCTTAAAGAACCTTAGCTTCCGCACGCCCTCTTTAAATCCCGAGATATTCATTTTAGTTCAACCGCCTGTCTCTGTCTTTGGCTCTCCTGTCCCAGCCCTTCGGAACCTCTGTAGCACAACTGTGTTTTAAAGGAACGCCGCTCTTCGGGTTCCCATTTCGTAGAACCTGCAAAAAAAACGAACCTGCAATGTCGCAGCTTTAACTACCTGTATCCTCGCTCTCTTCCTTTGGCGCATCCTTCCAGATAAATTTAGCATCCAACCTGAACCAATGGTCATTAACTTTATAAACAACGTTGCCCGACCTGTCGATTTTCTCTTTTCCGTACTCGTCCAACTCAGCAACCTTACTGATAATCTCCTGTGTCATAGGGTCAATTAAAACCTCTTCACCACCATACCTATCGTCAACCTTTTTACCTTTTTCAAGCTTGACATCCTTGATGCCTATCCCCGTCGGTACTCCAGCTTCCAGGTCTACTTCACTTAGTTCCAACTTGAAATGTTCGATCCGGGCCTTCTTGTACAGCTCAAACGGGCTGTTGCCGTCAATAACATCGTCAAGATGCAGCAGCCGAGTAACAACGCCCCACTTGCTCGGGTCGCCTTCCACTCCCGCAGGATCCATCAGTTCACCCACGTTCTTATACGGACTGTACCCGACTATTGTTACCACAAATCCAGCCTTTTCGCCTTCTTCCTTTGCGGAGTCATCTGTCTCGTCTCTTTTCGAACGCCATAACCGGGAGGACCGCCATAACCGGGAGGACCGCCGTAACCAGGGGGACCGCCGTAACCGGGCGGACCGCCGTAACCGGGAGGACCGCCGCCAACTCCCTTTTTCGCTCTTCTCGTTCTAAGGCCCGCTCTCAGTAAATCTGCGCCGCCAAACTCTGCTATGGCAATATCACCCGAAAAGTAAACTGACATATTTGTCAAAAAGACTTGCTTGCGCTCTCTGCGGGGGATTCTCAAAACAGCTTCTACGTCACCATCGGCAAAAGCCCTGTAAAGCTCACGTTGTTCAGGATTGTATTTTTCGTTCGGCAAAACCGAGAATATGGTCTGATGCAATAGCGGAACCACGTCACGATAGTCAAACGGTTCAAATGCCTTCTTTATTGCTGCTTCAGAACTGGAGGCCTTATTCTCCTGCGCTTCAAGTTTGCTGCTGGCTTGCTTGGCAACACTAATAACAGCGTTGATTTTCTGTCGAACCTGACTGTTATTTGCGTAACTGACCCCATCAACAAAAAACGTCCTCGCAAAAGCCAGAACCGAAACCAATAACAGCAAACCAGCCGCAACCTTAAAGTAAGTGGCTTTGCCGGCCCAGGCCATCGAACGGGCAATACTACGAGGCAGCAGATTACTCTCTATCGTCGCTAGCCCTAAGCCCTGTAAAGCAAGACCATAAACAATACCAAAATCGCTGACACTCTCATGAAACTTCGCCGTTGAGACACCCGAACTAATCGCAAGACTCTTAAACGAGTCCGGCCTTTCGACAGGCATCTGCAGCGTCTGCTGCAGATATTTGAGCAGACCGCGCATCTTCGTTCCACCACCCAACGCAACAATCCTCGACAATTTACTGTTGGGATTGGAACTATTGTAAAACCCAAGCGATCTCTGGATTTCAGAGGCTAAATCCGTAAATACCGGCCTCATCGCCTGGAACACCTGCCGGGCGTACTTGCTCATAGGGGCAGTGCGTTTAAGTTTCTCAGCTTTTTCAAAATTGAGCTTAAACGTATCGGCTATAGCCTTCGTAAAAGCATTGCCCCCCATCGGTATGCACCGTTGCCAAACCGCCGACCTTGTGCAGACAACCAAATCGGTATTTTCAGCACCTATATCAATAACAACAACAGCTTGACCTTCGGACTTGACCAAATCACCGCGGTCGTACAACGCGTAATTATACAGGGCCATCGGGGCCATCTGAACATAACCAACCGTCACATTCTCCCTGCTAAAATGCTCCAGCAGCGAACTGATTACCTCATTCTTAATCGCAAAAATGCCCACCCTGCTCTCAGGACTACCCGGCTCTGTCATCAACTGCCAGTCCCACTGCACATCGTTAATATCAAAAGGAATCTGCTGAGCGGCTTCAAATTTAACAATCTCTGGAATGCGCTTCTGCTCTACTGGCGGTAGCTTCACAAACCGCGCAAAGCTGTTGTGGCTCGGCACAGAAACAACCACCTCAGCTTTGCTCAAATCGTTCTGCTTGACAAACTGGCGCAAACTTAATGCAATCAGCTCGTCTCTTTCTGCAGGCTTTACACCACTTCCGTTAAGAATTTTGCCGTGCTGGATATTGTCGAAGCCGATTACTTCAACAGCACCTCCTACATTGCTTAAGTGTAGTGCCTTTAAGGAGTTATTGCCTATATCTATTGCCCAAACCGAGCCGGATTCCAACGCCATAATTAGCCCTCGTGATTATGGTCCTAACCTGATTTGAATAATCCTGTAAGTTAGCTTCAACAATTCCTAATTATACCATATTATATCATATTATGAAAGCTTTTGCCATAACTACTCTTGGCTGCAAAGTTAACCAATACGAAGGCCAGCAGATTCGGCAGCTGCTCGAACAACTCGGACTCACGCAGGTCCAGACTACCGAGAGGCCCGAACTGGTTGTTATCAATACCTGCTGTGTTACTGGCAGTGCTTCGGCCAAGAGCCGACAATACATCCGAAGAGCCCAAAAACTAAGTCCTGATGCGGTTATCGTCGTTTCCGGCTGCTTGGCTACGGTGCAAATCGGCGAATTAAGCTATTCAGGCAAGCACGTCCATCTTATCAGGCAACGAGAGGCCACAGCAGCTATTTTGGCGGAAATAGTCAAAGGGGAAGCTATGGGGCCGAATCTCGGAAACACCCAAACTGAGCAATATGTTAAAAGAGCACACCACACGTCTAAGATGAGGCCTAACAATGACTTAGGCAATCCGTCGGAGCTGGCGCAATTAGAGTCGTTTAAGGGCCATACGGGGGCGTTTCAGCCGAATTTTCGAACCATCCAGAGCGACCAATATTTTAGAAGAGCCAAAAACGGGCCTAAGGTCAGGCTCAACAATGAGTTACGCAATCCCGCTAAGCTGCCGCAACTTACATCGTTTAAGGGCCATACGCGGGCCTTTCTTAAGGTTCAAGATGGCTGCGACGGTTATTGCAGCTACTGTATTATACCCCAGGCGCGGCCCAATGTTCACAGCAAGGCGGGCGGAGCGGTCCTGCAAGAGGCGGAGGCATTAGTGAAGGCGGGGCATAAGGAAATTGTCGTAACTGGCGTATTTTTAGGCGCTTACGGGCAGGAGAGTGTGAGGCGAAAGACGTGGGCGAATGAGCAGAACGACGACTTGGCCGACTTGCTCGATGAGATGGCGAGGATACCGGGGCTGGCGAGGATACGGCTAAGCTCGCTGGAGCCGGGGGACGTGACGGAGAGACTGGTGGATAGTTTCTGCAGGCATCGCAACATAATGCCGCATCTGCACCTGTCGCTGCAGTCAGGGTCGGATGCGGTGCTGAGGCGGATGGGGCGGCAGTACAGTGTTGGTAAGTTCTTACGGGCGGTGGAGTTAGCGAAGTCGCGGCTGGACCGGCCGGCGATAACGGCGGACGTGATAGTGGGGTTTCCGGGGGAGAGGGAGGAGGATTTCGAGGCGACGGTGGGGTTGGCGAGGGAGGTGGGGTTCGCGAAGATGCATGTTTTCGGTTTTTCGGCGCGGCCGGGGACGGCGGCGGCGGAGATGCAAGGTGTTGTGAATAATAGAGTTATAAAGCGGCGGTCGGAGGTATTGCGGGATTTGGATGCGGAGTTGGGGAGGCGGTTTCGGGAGGGGTTTGTCGGGGAGGAATCTGAGATTTTGCTGGAAAACGGCGGATTAAAGGGCCGGAGTGAGCGGTATTTTATGGTTTTTGTGCGGAAAACGGGGATAAAAAAAATGAGGCAGGGTGAGTTAGTGCGGGTGAGGTTGGTTGAAAATAGGGAAGATGGGGTAGTTGGGGAGAGTTGAGCTGGTTCGGGATGAGGGAGAAAAATCGCTGTTTTTGGCGTAAGAATGCAGCTTTGGAAGCTGGCCAGCGCGAGGTGACCCTCGATATTGAGCTAAAAACGCGGTTTTTG
>SMTZ1_10006262_pt1 | contig 14669 bp, 10 predicted proteins | sample DeeMarSWOR136_30_FD_25667 | JGI IMG/M metagenome (IMG submission 25667) | reverse complement strand
AATACAATCAAACAAACAGACTCACGCAAAGAGATGTTCAATATGGATTCGAATTCTATCCTCATCTCTGGCAGAAAGCCTATGGATATTTTGACTTCAGCTATTCGCCAAAGGCTGTCCATTTTCCCCGAACATCCTATCTTTTCGAACTTTATCAAGCTCTGCCTCCTTCCATAGAGGTGTCTTTAGGTTATCGCAGGATGAATTTTGAAGATAAGGCAGTGTCAATTTATCTTGGGTCTGTGGGCTTTTATGTCGGAAATTATTATCCCTGCCTGCGCTGGTACTATGCTCCCGAGGATATAGGTGCAGGTTTCTCCTGGATCGCAAATGTCAGAAGGTATTTTTCAGACGACAATTATGTAGCTTTCGGATACGGACAGGGTTCAAGGCCTTTCGAAATCGCAACGATCGAAGATGTTTTTGTGACAAAAAGCTGGATCTTTCTTGCCGAATGGGACTGGTATTTTCTCAGAAGTATAAGGCTCAAGATCCAGTACATGCACCGAAGCGAGGAGGATGGCCCTGCGAGAAACTCGATATTCGTGGCTACTGGCTACCGCTGGTAATGGGGTCAGGTCTTCTGCTTGAAAAGCTGAATGGTCTCTTCCTTGATCAGGATCACGAAAGAGTAGATGGCTAAGGCCGTTCCCAGAGGAAAATTCAGGATACTCAGGAAGGCCACGATCAGGGTCAAAATCCTTCCCCATTCTTGTCTCTTCATGAGTCCTATGCCGGCAATGATCTTGGGTATGGAAAGGATCAAGAGGAAAATGACTATTCCTGCGCCGACAGTTCTGAGGATAACGGGTGCTTCATAACCTATATCAGGGATGAAGGAAATCCCGAAAAGAACCCAGAAGACAACAAACCCACCAAAAAAAGTAAAGACTCCCAAAGCTATCCAGAGTATAGCAATGAGATCAACATGTTTTGCCATTGATCCCTCCTTTATATTTCTTCATAAGCCACGGCTGTGCCGCTGGCACTGACCATAAGCATGCTGCCTCCCTGCCCGATCTGTATGGTCTCATAATCCAGATCGACACCGATTACAGCGTTCGCATTCATGGCTCTCGCCTGCTCCTTCATTTCTTCGACAGCGATATCTTTAGCCTGCCGCAGCTCTTTCTCATAGGCCGCAGAACGGCCTCCGACGATGTCCCTTATGCCAGCAAAAAGGTCCTTGAAGATGTTGGCGCCGAGGATGGCCTCCCCTGAGACCAATCCCAGGTATCGTGTGATCTTCTTCCCTTCTATCGTGGGCGTGGTGAGGACTAACATTGCTCCTCCTTTCAGTTCTTTTATACGAATTTCTGAAGTTTGCGTTTTACCCAATCCCGGATCTCTGAAATCATCCCTGAAAACTCTTCAAAAGTATATAACTTTTATTGCTTTTTCTTCAATATCTCATCGATCTTGAATTCCATATCTTTGAAGTGAGTACCGCGCCAGAACACCCTTCCACAACCTGGACACAGGGCAAAGGAATCGGCATGCTTGTAGACAAAGGGAGTGACAAGATTTTTCGCGTTCTTTCTGGCAAGGTTCTTCAACTTCACGTTGCAATCGATGCACCGGGTGTGAGAATCGACCTTTTCCCAAAGATCGAATGTCTCTAGAACCTGCTTGACCTGTTCCCGCCACTCCTCACTCTCCAGGAATAACGTTTCGACGTCCTTAGCTTTTTCGATCAATCCTGTGTCTCTCGTCAGGAGGATGCGTCTCTGTTGTTGTGCGATGGTCAGAAGCTCCTCGTCTTCGATTTTACTGAAATAGAGGGCGTCAAAGCCAAGAATCTTGAGCCACTTGGCGAGTTTCCCGAGCATGCAGTCAACGATGAATTTCATGGGATTACAGATTGTCATAGCCCGAGGAATTGAACACTCAACCCGGAGATGAAAATCATGGCACCGGCTATGGCATGGACATATCTCTCCAGCGGACCAAAACGTATGAAGCTCGCTCCCCACGATGCGGCCGCGATAATGACCAGCATGGTCATGATTGTTATCACTCCAAATGCCAATGTGACCAGGATCACCCCGCTGATGTCGTGCTTGGCTGCAGGATACATGAGAAGGGGAATCAGAGGCTCACAAGGTCCGAACACGAAAATAGTAAAAAGAATCCAGGGTGTGATATTGGCTTTGGCTTTTGCATCATGGACATGGGCATGGGAGGCCCTTTGGTGGGTGTGTGAATGTTCATGTTCCAAATCACCGGTATGTGGATGGAGATGTTTGTGGGGCTTTTTTCTAATCGCTCTGTGAAGTCCCCAGACTGAGTAGGCCAATCCGAATCCGATCAGAAGCCAGGCAGCCAGTCCTCCTCGAAAAGACTCGACTCCTTCAAGGCGAAAAACAGCAATCCCTAGAGCGATTCCCACTAATCCCAAGATAACAGAGCTCAGCACATGACCTAATCCGCAGAGAAAGGAGATGAAGAGAGTTTTGGCAAGGGTCCATCTTCGTGCCCGGCTAATCACGATAAAGGGCAGATAATGATCTGGACCAAGCACAGTGTGGACAAAACCGATAGAGGCTGCAGTCCCTGCTAGAACAAGAATCTCGTTAGTCATATCTATCGCTGATAACAGTGATGGTGGACGGTAGGGGACTTGAACCCCCGACCTCAGCGTTGCGAACGCCGCGCTCTCCCAACTGAGCTAACCGCCCACCTTATTCACTTCTTATTCACTTCAGAGAAAATCAACTGTCAAATTTACCACTTTTTAGGCTTTTTTTCCACTTCTAGACAAACTTATTCCATTCCTTTTCAAATTTTTCTCCCTCGTTTGAATAGATCAATCTAGAGGAAAAAATTATCTGGATGATCCTTACCTGATTGTTTTTTGTCTTCTCAAGAAAAGATTCATTTCTTTTATGTCAATGCTAAGTTATTATGTGCACAGATCAATAATCCATGAATTGAGACATTGTAAGGACAAGCGGCTTCACAAAGTCCATCACAGGTAATACAAAGGTCTGCTTTAGCCGAGGACAATCCTGCATATAATTCCATTGCATATTTTTTCCTTCCTTGAGCCTCAAAATAGTGGTTATACCGCATAATTGTATTGATGGGTACTTGGTAAGGACAATAGGATTCACATAGACCACAGGCATGCCGACAGTAGAAACTTCCACAGTATTTGGCGTAGGAAGCCAGTGTCATTGTATCTCTGGGAATCAAACGAGTTCCTGAGAGTTTAAGATAATCTTTTACGTCACTAAAATTATAAAATGAGATACAGACAGCGTCTGCATTAGGATTAGTTAAGCAAAAACGAATAGATGCATCTCTTATTTCATTTTTATTGTTCAGGTTATATTCTTTCAAGAAGGTTTGGGCAAGATCATATTTTGCCTGAAACTCTTTCATGAATTGCTGTGTCCGTTCTGGCACTTGTTTTCCTTCCTTATTCAGTTTATCAATCAACTCTTTCGCAAAAAAATAATTCCTAACAGGATTTGTTTTCATAAGTATAGTGCCTATATTTTTTTCTTTGCAAATCCGCAGGACATTTTCACTCTGGTCCTGTTTTAAAAAATTGTATGCAATTAACATGACATCAAAACGTCCATCCTCTGCAGCAGCTATCAGGGCTCTATCCATAGGTCCTTCGGGAACCCGAGCACCCTGTTTCCCATGATGAGAGACTCCAATAAATCTGAGGTGACCTTCTTTCTTCAATTGTTCGGCAGCTGCGTGAAATGACTCAGATTGAAAAATTTCAACCGTATCCGCACCATGGATCATAAGACAGTCAACATAATCGGTTTGCATTCGTTCCAAGCATTTGTAAAACCGTTTCAAAATACCTGCTTTCGTGATATCTTCTTTTTGGATTTTTCCCCGACCGTAACAAATATGCAGTTTTGTGGTAATAAAGATGGATTTGCGGTCACGTTCCTTTATAGCTTCACCTACAATCTCTTCTGATCGGCCACGAAGATAACTTTCTGCTGTATCAATATAATTAACTCCTGCATCCAGAAGGGCATTAAGAACCAAGACGTTATCAGGGGTTCCCGAACATATATCTGAGACTTTGAAACCAGTACGACCAAGGGTTCTGTATTCCTTTATTTTAACGGTTCCTCCCTCCTTTTTTTTCACCTGCGGGAGGTTTTTTTCTTGTCTATAAAATCCGGTTCCTATTAATCCGAATGTGGAATTTTTTAGAAAATTCCTGCGATCCATTTTAGCCTCCTTCTTTTTTCTTGAGCTTGCCCAGTTTCTTCCTCACATCATCCTCCTCAATACCAGGATTAACATCCTTCCAGAGGGAGAGGAATTTTTCAATCAATATCTGGCTTCAGGTGCTCTACGAAATGGCGGCGGATAGCCTCCCAAACATATGGCCAACTTTCTTTTTTTGCATAAAGACCATGATTTTCATCAGGCAACAAGATCAAATCAAATGGTTTATTTGCTCTTATAAGAGCATCGATCATTTTCATCGTATTGGATAAATGGGCAAATCTATCTGCCGTGGGATGAATAAGAAGCAACTTTCCTTTCAATTTATCGGCCAAAGATGTCAAAGAGTACTTCTCATATCCATCTGGTTGATCCTTAAGGATAGAATAACAGGCACCAATACCTCTTGAATAGGGATCAATGAACACTGGTTCTAATGAAACGCCAACATGATATGTATCCGGAGCTTTCAACATTAACAGCAATGCCGGAGCGCCAGTGGCTGATACGCCATAAACGCCAACACGTGGGATATCCATATAAGGCCTCTCTTGTACTAATTGGTGAATTGCAGCCAAACTGTCCGGAACAGGATCACTCAATCCCCGTGGAGTCAAAATACAGATTTCTTCACCTGTCCGACATTTCTCCCAGAAGGCCTCTTCTATCTCTTTTCCACGACATTTGCGATCTCCGATCACGAAAACAATAAATCCCTGGTTGGCTAGGGCTTGATTCAATACCCCTTGTGTCCATGGAATAAAACCTTGTTGATGATAAGGATTCAACACTTGTATTATCGGATACCTTTTGTTTGGATCAAAATCGTAAGGCTTATACAGAATTCCAAAAAGATCTGTTTTGTCATCAGCTGACTTTACTGTAAATGTCTCAGGAGATTCCCACTTCAATTCCTCTTTAAGCCTCTCAATACTTGCTTGAGATAATGTTTGTAATAATGTCCCATCCGCCTTTCTCAACTCAACCACAGGTGGTTGGTCTGGGGAGGAATAGGCATCTATAAAATACTCTTTTGAAGGGGAGAAGCGGATCATTGGATTCATATTATCACCATCATGATTAGCGGGGGCTTCCGTTAACCTTTCGAATCTCTTTCCATCCAAGCTGACTCTAAAAAGATGCATATAATAATGACGCTGGGGATCTTGTGCAGTGAAATAAACCCAACCGGATTTCTCATCCACAGTGACAAGCCTATCAACTTCGTACTTTCCTTCTGTGAGTCGTGTGATTAGATTACCATCAAGATCATAAACATAATAATGATACCACCCATCAGCTCTAGACCTTCGAATAAAACGTTTCCCATTATCTAAAAAGGAAAAACTCCAACTCACTCCGTGTGGGTCGGTTACTAAGGGGGGAAGATAGGTATCAGTTGTGTCAACCATGATCGTCCGATAAGATCCTGTCAGAGGATTAGCGACCATCCATTTCCGTTCAGTCCATTCTCGATTCACGATTTGAATTAAGAATCTAGAACTATCAGGAAGCCACTCAATAAAATCAATCCCATGATCTGGCCCTTTTCCTGTTTCAACTCGAGTAATTTTTCTGGTTTGAATATCAACTAGATAGAGCTGCTCTTCCCATATAGGTGCATCTGCTCTACCACCTCGCTTTGGCCTCCAATCAACAGTTGGCACAGGCTTTATCCAGTGAATGATAGGTTCTTTTGGTACAAGTCGATTATCCCTCTTAAAAAACGCAAGCTTGGTGCTATTAGGCGACCACAATCCGCTTCTAACCATCCAGCTAAAATCTTCAACTCCGTCGTCGGTTATTTTCACCTCGCTTCCATCAATTGCAGAACGAAGCCACAGGTGATGGTCTCTGATAGTAGCGATCCATTTGCCATCCGGAGAGAGAACATCTCCACCTTGCAGCCCCCAGCGAGGCTTCTTCTCTAGAGGAGCTTCAGTAATTTGGTAAGAATCTAGTTTCATTTTAAAACTTTTGCCATCAACTTTAAATTTTACAGACTGCTCCGTATCAATAAACTCAAACTCTCTGAAAGGCAGTCCATCATGAGGAGGTTCATGCCCAAGGAGTGGGATTAGATTCTTCCGTAACTTGGCTTTATCGAAGAGCTCTGTCTTAGTGTTGGCTCTCGGATCAACCTTATAGATTACGATATTCTCATCGCTTCCCTCAGAATACCAGAAACTACAACCATCTTGCATCCAATGTGGCTCAACCATTCCTCCTCTTATATAGGCCGTAAATCTCTGCGGTTGCCAGGGCACTAACAAGGCCAGTGAAATGTATCGACTGAATAGAGCATCTCGCTCTGATTGCTCCGCTTCCTGGGCACTAATCATTGGAGTGATAACTATTAGACTGGCAACCAAGACGGAAAATATTCCCTTTTGCTTATTCATGCTTACCTCCCCATTTCCGGTTTTAAGTGCTCCACGAAATAGCGGCGGACAGCGTCGAGATAATATGGCTCTTGAAATACACCCATATGGGTTCCTTCAGGAAAGACGAGCAGGTCAAATGGTTTGTTTGCTCGGATAAGCGCATCCACCATCTTCATTGTGTGAGAGAAGGGACACGCATCATCGCTAGTTCCGTGTATAAGAAGCAAGTGACCTTTGAGATTTCCTGCTAATTTGTGAAGCGAGGCTTTCTCATATCCTTCTGGATTATCTTGTGGCAAGCCAAGGTAAGGCTCAATCCATTCTGCCCCGGCTCTGTACGGATCTACCATGTATGGGGCACCTGATATGCCGACGTGATAGACCTCAGGTGCTTGCAACATAGCCAGAATCGGAAGAGTGCCTCCACCGGAATAACCATAGACTCCAACCCGATCCAGGTCTATGTAGGGCCGCCTTTCGGCGAGCTGTTTTATCGTAGCCACATGATCAACAATGCTATAGCCGACGAACTCGTTCCGAAAGAACACATCACGGAACTCTTTCCCTCGCCCTTCTGTCCCTCGCGCATTTACCAGGAAAACAATGAATCCCTGCTGAGCTAGTGCATGAGCCAGCCAGCCAGGCCAATTTGAAGTAAAGGTGTGTGGTACATTTGCTGCGTCATCAATCATTTCGATCACTGGGCACTTCTTGTCCAGGTCAAAATTATAAGGTTTGTAGAGGGCCCCGTGGAGGTCGGTCTCACCATCAGCCGCCTTTACCACGAATTCCTCCGGCGGAATCCACTTCAGCTCTTCAAGGAGCACGTCAATATTGGCTCTGGAAAGTACTTGCAGCAGCGTGCCATCCGCTCTCCGTAACTCTACAACAGGGGGCTGGTTTACTGTAGAGTAGGTGTCAAGAAAAAACTCTTTCGAGGGCGAGAATTGGATCATTTGGGGCCGTACGTCCCTCCATATCCCTGCACTGTCGTGGTCTGCGGGTGCTTCAGTAAGGCGTTTAAATCCCTGTCCTTCAAGGTTTACTCGAAATAGATGATCATCGTATGGTCGATACCCTTCAACGCGGGCAGCGAAATAAATCCAACCAGTTGCTTCATCTACAGTGACCAACCGAGTCACTTCAAGAGCCCCTTTTGTCAGTTGCCGAATGAGATTGCCTTCAAAATCATAAAGATAGAGATGAGCCCAACCATCCTCTTCAGATGCATAAATGAATCTCTTTCCATCCGACAGGAATGTAACCTTTCCCACCCAAGTAAATGGGGCAGTGTAAAAGAAAGTCTTAGTTACTTCGGTATGGATAATCCGGCTGGAGCCAGTGGAAGAGTCAGCACCCATCAAATCGTATCTTTTCACCCACCGGTCCATCCTCCTGTAAAACAGCTCGGCTCCATCGCTACTCCACTCAAGAGGCATGAGATACCGGTTCAGCTCTCCGGTATCTATCCGCAATCGCTTTCTGGAAGGTATTTCAATAATAAAGAGTTCTTCCTTGCATATGGGAAAACCAGGCCTATCGTATGGTATCCATTCCACATCTTCGGGCGTCTTCAACCAGCGTACTATAGGCATCTTTGGCGCTACGCGGAAGTCATATTTTACAAGAGCTAATCTCAAGCTGTCAGGGGACCATTGGGCAACGTATAGATCCCACTCGTAGTCTTTGATCCCGTCTTTGGTGATCTGTACCTCACTGCCATCGGAGGTCGAGCGCAACCATAGGTTGTGTTCTTTAATAGTAGCTACCAACTGACCATCAGGCGAGAGGAGCTCTCTCCCTTTTGGCCCCCATTGATCTTTCGCTGATACAGAAACAGTAGGCGCTTGGGTAATATTGTAGTTTCCGAGCTGAAGGATGAACTCTCCTTCTTCTATTTTAAACTTGACTGCTTTTTCATCGTTAACGAAAGTGAATATCTTAAAGGGAATTCCCTTTATAGAAGGTTCGTGTCCAAGAACAGCCGCCAGCGCCTTTCGTAAACAGCAAGTATCAAATAAAGGTTCTTTTGTGTTTGCTCTAGGATCAACCTTGTAGATAATAGTATTTTCAGGAGCTCCTTCGGCATACCAGAAGCTGTTGCCATCAGTCATCCAGTGTGGCTCAACGACGCCGCCTTTAACATAGTAATTCGCAAGTTTCTCTCTGGCATAGGAATCTAACCACATTGTTGCATACTGGAAATATAGTTTTTCCCGTTCTGATTGCTTCTCCTCCTGGGCATAAACCAAGGTTGTGATAATGAAAAGGCTGGTGACCAATAAGGCAAATATTGTCCCTTTTTGCTTATTCATGCTTACCTCCCTATCTCTGGTTTTAGGTGCTCCACGAAATAGCGGCGTACAGAATCGAGATAATATGGCCAGTTTTCAGGCATTCGACCGAAGTCATGGTTTTCCTCGGGAAAGATAAGCAAGTCAAAAGGTTTGCTTGCACGAATTAGTGCCTCCACCGTTTTTATTGTATTGTAGCAAGGGCATGCTTCATCGCTTGTTCCATGTATAAGTAGTAATTTTCCTTTAAGATTCTCTGCCAACTTAAGAAGAGAGGCTCTATGATATCCCTCTGGATTGTCCTGCGGCAACCCGAGGAGAGGCTCGATCCATCTTGGTTCCATTTCGAAAGGATCTAGATCACAGGGCTCGCCTATCACGCCGACCTTATAGATCTCGGGGGCCTGCAACATGGCCAGGAGAGCAGGACCACCACCTCCAGAAATACCATAAACGCCAACTCGATCTAAATCCATATAGGGCCTTTTCTGGGCTAGCTGCAGGAGCGTGGCCACATGATCAACACTGCTTATTCCATAGAATCCATCTCCATAGAACGTCTCCCAAAACTTCTTTCCTCTCCCTCCCGTCCCCCTTCCGTCTACCATGAAGAGTATAAATCCTTGATTAGCCAAAGCTTGTGCATGCCAACTGGTCAAGTTTGAAATAAAGGTTCGCGGTACAATTTCATCATAGTGGACAAATTCGATAACTGGATACTTTTTGTTTGAATCAAAATCGTAAGGCTTGAAGAGAACCCCATAAAGGGCTGTCTTCCCATCAGCCGCTTGTACAACGAATTTCTCAAGTGGATTCCACTCTAGCTCCTCCCTGAGCTTGTCAATATTGGCTCTAGATAATGTTTGCAGAAGTGTTCCATCCGCTTTCCTTAGCTCAACAACAGGAGGACGATTTACAGTAGAATATGTATCAAGGAAGAATTCTTTCGAGGGTGAGAAGCGGATCGTTTGACGATAATCTCGCCACACCCATCGAGTGCTGTCATGGTTGGCAGATGCTTCGGTCAGTCGTGTAAATCCTTGCCCCTCGTAATTCACTCTGCAAAGATGGATGTCGTAGGGTCGCTGTCTGTCCACACGGGCGGTGAAATAGACCTGCTCGGAGACGTCATCCACAGCGACTAACCGCTCCACTGGAAACGTTCCTTTCGTGAGCTGTCGAATTGGTTTTCCTTCAACATCATATAGATAGAGATGATTCCAGCCATCTTCTTCAGATGTTCGAATAAATCTCATTCCATCTGGCAGGAAGGCAAAATACCCATCTACTTCATAACACTCACTCGGATCTGAAGCAAAACTTGTCTGAGTCTCTCTAGTCCAAACAACTCGGCAAGAGCCTGTTTTAGTATTTGCGGCCATCAGGTCTCTCCTCTTCCATTCGCGGTTAATCCTCTCGAAAAACAACTCAGAACCATCATGTCTCCAGCCAAGGATTTCAAGCCTCTGGTCCGGCTCTTCACCTGCAACTATTCGTACTTGGTGCACAGACGGGATCTCTAAGATGTATAATTCACATTGTCTTAGGGGTAAACCGGGTCTTTCTCTACGTGTCCACACTACTCCCTCCTCTGGTTTTAGCCATTGAATTAATGGCAACTTCGGAACATCACGCCAATCTTCTCTTACTATCGCTAGCTCTGAACTATTAGGCGACCATTTCGCTTTCCAAAACTGCCATCGATAATCTTTTACTCCATCGGTTGTGACCTGTGTTTCGGCACCATCGGAGGTAGAGCGTAGCCACAAGTTATGGTCTTTGATTGTGAGAATCCAAAGCCCATCAGGGGACAGGACCTCATACTGCTCAGGGCCCCATTTCTTCTTTTCTCTTTCAGAGGGCTTTAGAGCTTCAGATATCGAGTAATCATCGAGCTTAAGAATGAAATCTTTATCTTCAACATTAAATTCAACAACCTTTTCCCCTTCTAAAAAAATGAAATCATTAAAGGGTACTCCATTGTACGGTGGTTCATGTCCCAAAACATTTGCTATCGCTTTCCTTAACCTCTCAGTGTTGAATAGTTCTGTCTTTTGATTGGCTACCGGATCTACAAGGTAAATTACAGTGTTCTCCGGAGCACCCTCAACAAACCAGAATCTGTTCCCATCTTCCATCCAATGTGGCTCGATAATCCCCCCTTTGACGTAGGATCGAAACTTCATGTAGCGAAGGTAGAGCTCCTCCTGTTCTGTTTGCTTTGTTTCTTGGGCATTAATCAAGGGAGTGATGATGATTAGGCTAGTAGCCAAGACAGAAAATATTCCCCTTTGCTTCAGCATGCTTGCCTCCCCACTTTTCTATGCTGTAATTGCGGGGGAATTTTATTTCAAGTATTATAAAAAATCAAGGATATAGACCTATCTCCATGCGCCACGGGTGTGACAAAAAATGCTGAAAATTGCTGAAATTAGGGTATCTGAGCTAACCGCCCACACAAATATTGCCTTTAGATAGGCTTAGAAATTTACCATTTTTAGAAGATTTTTTCCACTGCTTGACAAATCTGCTCCCTTACTTTTTAAATGTTATTGCTCCCTTTTGAACCGATTAGCCTATAGGAGAATCACTGACTCTTCAATTCAGGCTCCTCTTCTTTGCCTCCTCCACTTCAGCAATACCAGGATCAGCGTCCTTCCCAGAGATCGAGGAATATGCAAACCATTCATGAGTGGACTCTAAGGCTTCATAAGTAGCTCATAGTAGGGATAAGTCGTAGCACAATTATTTTTATTCTGACCTTATGGCGTCCACCGGGTTTAAAAGGGCCGCCTTGATCGACTGGTAGGCAATGGTAGAATAGCCGATAACAAACACGGTCACAGCCGAAAGCACAAACGTCACGACACTGATCCCTGTCCGATAGGCAAAACTTTCCAGCCAGCGATGGAGGATGATATAGGCGATGGGTAGCGCAATCATGTTGGCGATCAAGATCAGTCTCGTCACATCTTTGCTGATCAGGACGACGATACCGGCCACAGACGCACCTAACGTCTTGCGTATGCCGATCTCCTTGAACCTTTGCTCCGCCATGAATGAGGCCATAGCATAAAGTCCAAGGCAGGCCACGACGATCGCAAAGATCGTAAAATAACCGATGATTTTGTTGAGCCTTTCGTCCTTCTGGTACTGCTGATTGAAATTGCTGTCGAGAAAATAGCAGTCAAAGGGGCGGTCAGGGTCGAATTTTTTCCACTCCGACCGCAGCTGATCCAGCGTTCCCGCAATATTCCCCGGTTTGATGCGGACGGCAATTTCTTCCAAATAGTTTTTTCCATTCGTCAAGAGGAGAGGCAGGATCTTGTCGTGCAGGGATCTGACATGAAAATCCTTCACAATCCCGATTACCCTCCGGGGACGGACCTTACGGACCTTATCCATCTCGTCACCTTCAAAAAAACCGATCTCCTTGCCCAGAGGTTTATCCCAGCCGTATTTCGCTGCTGCCGTCTCATTTATGATTATGGAATCCTCGGGGTCGGTGGAAAATTCGGTTGAAAAGTTACGGCCTTCTTTTATTTCCATTCCCAGGGTCGCGATCAAATCGATGTCACAGTTTATCCTGTGCATGAGTTGGGTTTGTTCGATCGTGTACCCTTCCGGGACAAAGATGGAATAATCCGGATAACTCCCGGGAAGATCAGATGCTGCAGAGACATTCAATACCGTACTGTAGGACTTGAGCGCGCTCTTTATGGCCGGAATCTTATCCCGGATGCTTTGATCCATGAGTGGGATTACGATCACATGTTCCTTGTCAAACCCCAGGTGTTTGTTTTTCATGAAACGGAGCTGACTCAACATGACACTCGTCCCGGAGATGAGGGTGATCGATATGACAAACTGAACCACAACCAGCACGCTCCGAAATCTGGAATTGGCTGCTCCGGCTTTGAGTGAACCCCGCATGACATTCACTGGCTCGAAGGCGGAGAGAAAGAATGCAGGGTAGCTTCCCGCCAAGAGTCCAGCAAAGAGGGTGAAGCCCACCAATGCTGGTATCAGCCAGGGCATCTCGCCAAAGTGGAAGCCGAGTTCGACTCCGGCGATAGAGCTGAAAACCGGCAGCGCCAGCTTGACCAGACCCAAGGCCGCCACCAGCGAGACAATACAGTACAGCATGGATTCCACCAGGAACTGCTTCATGAGCATCCGCTTTTCCGCTCCCATCACCTTGCGCAGGCCGACCTCCTTGGCTCGGCCGGAAGATCGGGCCGTGGCAAGGTTCATGAAGTTGATGCACGCGATCAGCAGGATAAAAAACGCGATGGCCGAGAAGATGTAAACATAGGCGATGTCGCTATTGCCGGGGGTGTCATACCCGAGTTTCGAATGCAAGTGGATATCTGTTATGGGCTGGATAAAAAATCCGGTTGTTAAGCTTCAGCTGCCGTCCTATGGCGGACTCGTCACCGAAATATTTACGCGCCATATCCTGAGTGAGCACGATGCAATAGGGAGCGACGAGTGCGCTCTCGGGATTTCCTTGGATCAAAGAAAAGGAGAAAACCTCGAAAAAAGAGTCATCGACATAGAACATGCGTTCCTCATAGAAACTAATTTTATTGTATTCGACCGGCATCCGATCCAAGGGATAAATCCTGGTGAAGCTCTCGACTTCAGGGAAGTCTTTCAGCATGGTGGGGCCGGTGCCTAGATTGCTGAGAGGATATTTGACATAGTTGCCACTCAAGTTACCCTCGACACCAATCCGATAGATCCGATTAGAGTTGGCATGAAACTTGTCGTAACTCAGCTCATGGATGACATAAAGAAGAATCAGGATACAGGTTGCCAACCCCACGGCAAAGCCGGCGATGCTGATAAATGCGTAGGCTTTCTGTTTTTTGACGTTCCTCATTGTGACGATTACATAATTTTTAAACATCGAGACCTCACCGAATTAGTTGGTTTCATTGAGTATATACGAAAATTTTTCCGAAAAAGTTGATTGATGCGTTCCGACCTAGGGAACTAGTTGATATAAGTAAAGTTGCCCAGAAATATTGCCCTGATTATAGACTTAGAGGCCTTTTTATTTATTGGGGTTTCCTTTTAGGGTTTTCTTCAAATGCCTCGCCATTTTCTGCAAATTGTGCCCGTAGACTTCCTGAGTTGAGCTTATAACATTCAAAACGATAAGGTCAAAGGTTGGAAGGCGATCAGACTGCTCACCGTGTATCTGTGATGTGTCAAAATTTGCCTATATGCACATTTGATGGGTAACGCACCTTTGGGTGAGTAAGCACCGGAAGGAGGAGGTAACAGCCGCCCGCAGCCTAGGATACCTGCAGGGCTGCCAACCTCTTCCTCGCATCTTCCACTTCAGCTAGACCATGATCAGCGTCCTTCCAGAGGTCGAAGAAAGTTCAAAACCATCGCTTAAGATAAATCATGAGTGGTCCGAATTTAGTTGAGATGAAACAAAAAAAAGTGATCTTCTCACGGAATTTCGGTAAACCTTTTCTTCTTTTTAGAGTCTTAATATATGAGTGCAATTTGCACACTAATGAAAGAATGAGCAGATGATACTTTTATCCATGAGTGAAGAAATCATTCTATTGGCGGTCTATAAACTTCAAGAAAACGCCTACGGGGTCACCATTAGAGAACAGGTCAACAAAGATCTCGGGCGGTATTGGCCATTTGGCGTAATCTACAAAACCTTGAAAAAATTAAAGGCCAAAGGATATGTGGATAAAACGGCGAGCGATCCCGTTCCGGAACGTGGTGGGAGAACCCGGTATTATTATGAAGTCAC
>SMTZ1_10004093_pt1 | contig 14669 bp, 11 predicted proteins | sample DeeMarSWOR136_30_FD_25667 | JGI IMG/M metagenome (IMG submission 25667) | reverse complement strand
GATATCTTCCTGACGGGAGGCGAGTACCGTGCGCGCCCCATCGCAATCTCCCTATTCTCTTGGGGCATCTATTCCAGCCGCGAGGAGGTCCTGCGCGCGAAGTACGGCGACATCGACTGGCAAGCCGTTCATGATGCAGCTACTGCCAAGGGCGGTTGGCCGGAACTGGGCGGGTCCCAAGATTGGGGCTACTTCAAGCTTGTTGTGCCCAATCCCCGCAGGAACGTGGGTGGTTTGGCCGCCATGGTAGCTGCAGCTGGCGAGTACTATGACAGGACAGATATCAGTGTCTCCGATGTGACAGATCCCGACTTCCAGAAGTGGTTGAAGGAGCTGATGGGAGCGGTGACGGACTTTAGCAGTCTGGGCGCTTATTCCGTGGAGAACCTGGCGCTATTTGGGTACTCTATGGGCGATGGCGGCCAACTCTTGGAGAGCGATTTGTTGGTCAACATGGCCGGTATCCAGACACGCTGGCAGGACCCCTTGGTGATCGTGTATCCCAAGTATGTGACCTGGTTTGACTTCCCGTTCACAGTCTGGATGGGTGATGAGACCACAGCTCTGGAGAAGAACGCCGCCCTGGAGTTCCAACGATATCTGTTGCAGCCGGAAGTCCAGCAGCGGGCCGTGGAAGTGGGACTCCGGCCGGCGAACCCGGAGGTGCCCGTCACTGACGAGGGGAGCCTGTTCGTGCAGTGGCAGGATCAGGGGGCGATGACCGTCGTGCCCCGTACCACCATGATGCGTTCTCCAGATCGAGACGTGCTGCTGGCCCTGCTGCGCTGGTTTGACCTGAACATAGCGCAGCGATAGGAGGATGGCGATGAGTCAGCGAGCGAAACGGATGGGCTCTCGCCAGTGGGCAATTGGCTTGGCGGCAGGTGCGCTGATCGTCCTAATCGCCTGCCTGCCCTGCTATCTGATCTACCAGGTTGCGCAGCGCGATATCCGTGGTGAGAACAGAATAACTCTGGAAGTTGCCTACTCTCCAGAGAAGCGGGCGCTTTTCGAGGAACTGGTCAAACGCTACAACTCAGGGCGGCCGAGGACTCCCGCGGGCAAGCAGGTTGAGGTGGTCGCCAGCCAGCTCGAGCCTGAGGCCATGATCGATGCTGCCTTGGATGGGCGGTTTCACGCTCTATCCCCCGATTCGTCGGTGTGGCTGTCACAGCTGGAACTTGGGTGGCAGGAACAGCAGGTGTCAGAAACGTCGATCCTGGGGCAGACTACGCGCTTTGCTGTCAGCCCGGTGGTTGTTGCGATGTGGGCGGATGTCGCTCGCTCCATGGGCTATCCCGACAAGTCTGTCGGCTGGGCCAACCTCCTTGACACCGCTCGCACCAACCCGAGTTTCAAATGGAGCCATCCGTCTACCTCTTCAGCCAGCGGCCTGCTGGCAACACTGGCCACGTTCTATGCCGGTACGGGCAAGACACGCGGCTTGACAGTAGAAGACGCTACGGCTGAACAGACGCTGGCGTATGTGGCTGCCTTAGAGAAGACGGTACGCTACTACGGCGAAGGTGAGCTGGCCGTTATACAGCAGATAGAGGAAAGGGGCCGCACCTATCTCGATGCCTTTGTCGTCCAGGAACAACTGGTCATCCAGTTCAACCAACGGAACAGGGAGAAGCTGACAGCCATCTATCCAGTCGAAGGCACCATGTGGAAGGACCATCCACTTGTCTTCCTGGAGCGGCCTGACACTACCTCCGATCAGCGGCAAGCCTGCCGCAGCTTCAGCGACTTTTTGCTGTCGACTGACGCTCAGATGCTGGTTCTGACGAACGGCTACCGCCCAACGGACCTGAGCATTCCGCTGGATTCCTCGGAATCACCGATCACTGCCGAGAACGGGGTAGATCCAGCACAACCCAAGACGACGCTGCAGATCCCCAGTCCTGCGGTCATTCAGGTAGTGCGTGAGGTGTGGCTGTACACCAAGCGGAAAACTAATGTGTATCTGGTGGCCGACGTGTCGGGCAGCATGCAGGGGGAGAAGCTTGAACAGGCTCAAGAGGCTTTCCTGACCTTCCTGGATCAGATCAAGGCGGACCAAGAACGAGTTGGGTTGGTCGTCTTCGCCTCCCGTGCGGTGGAGGAGGTGCCCTTGAGCGAGCTGGCTACAAACCGCGGAGTGCTGCGCTCGACGATCGCTGCTTTGAGCGCTGGAGGAGATACTGCGCTTCTCGATGCCATTGACCTAGCCCATATCAGGCTGCAAGAGCTGCAGGACAGCGAACGCATCAACGCCATTGTCGTCATGACCGATGGCAAGGAGAACAATTCCCGGATCAGATTGAGGGAACTCACCTCCAAGTTGCGGCGGAGCAGTGAATCGGGCCTGCCCATCGTGGTATTCTGTGTGGCATATGGCCGCGACGCGGATATGGACACACTGGAGGAGATATCACAGGCAACAGGTGGCCAAACGCGGCCGGGCACCCCAGAGACAATCCGCCAGTTGTACAAGGTGCTCTCGACGTACTTCTAGAGAATCGAGAGGGTTCCAAACGTCTCATCAGGAACCCTAAGGACCTATCAAGGAGCCAGGCATGACTAAGAGGGGGAATGAGCTGAAACAGCGTGTAACCAGAGCGATCATCGCTCACGCTTTCTTTCGGTTGGAGAGTGCTGTGATCATTGCCATGACGATTGTCCTGGCCGCTCTCTTTCCTCAGCCTTTTCCCTGGTGGCAGCGGTGGTATTGGCTTGTCTTCGGCTTTGTTGGTGAGGTTCTGGTTGTGTACACCAGCATCACGGACGAGATGACAGGCCGTGAGATTGTGGCTGACATGTTGCGCCAGGAATTCAATCCACAGGAGATCCGTTCGCCAGAGTACCGCCAGCGTGTGGAGAGGGCGCTGGAGTATCGCCAACAGATTGAGGAGCTTGTGCGCAGAACCGACGCAGGTGTGCTAAGGGATCACCTTCGCGAGACAACGGCAGGGATTGCCGACTGGGTAGCCAACGTCTTTGGTCTGGCCAAGCGGCTGGATGTCTACCACAACGATCGCACACTGCTACAGGACCGACGCGAAGTGCCCCGTGAGATAGTTGGGCTGCGTTCGCGGTTGGAACGTGAAGATGACGAGGACGTACAACAGCAGTTGCTAGAGACGATTGCCACCAAAGAGAGACAGCTCACGAATCTGCAAAAGCTCCAAAACATGATGGAGAAAGCCGAGTATCAGCTGGAGACGACGCTGACTGCTCTGGGAACCGTCTATTCGCAGCTGCAGCTGATCAGCGCCAAGGATATCGACTCGGGCCGCGCACAGCGCTTACGGGACGATATTGGAGATCAAGTGGCGGCCCTGCAATCCCTGCACGAAACACTGGATGAAGTGTATGGCTCCTCGACTTAGCATCCCTTGGTTGCTTGCATAGGCGGTGAGGCAATTCATTGTCGCGGGCCGGAACCAGCATTCTGGATCGAGCTGGGGGTCGGCCCTGACGAAACGCGGCAGCGGATACCCAGGCCTGCACTGCCCGGACGGCGGGATGCTCGGCGATTTGTCTGGGAGGTCGATAAGACGTGAGAAGAACAGCTTTGAATAGTAGAACCAGTTACGCAGGCGCAGTCCCGCCATCATCGGGGCGGGGCGCAGTCTCGACATCGTTCCGGCGAGGGGCGGTCCTCGTCCTGATGATCTGTCTACTTGCGGCTTGCAGAGCTCCGCAGCCCGAGGGCGAAGTGATCATCTACGTGGCAGCCCCGCTCTCTGGTTGGCAGGCTGACGGCGGACAGACCGTCGTGGGTGGCGTACGCCTCATGGCGGAGCGACTCAACGCTGCAGGTGGTCTGCTCGGTTACAGAGTCAAAGTACTGGCTATGGATGATGAGGCCGATTCGGACGTAGCTGTCACGGTGGCGCAGGACATCCAAGCTGCCATACGGTCAGGAAACAGAGTCATCGGAGTCGTTGGTCACTACAACAGCGGGCAGTCCCTGGCAGCGATGGAACTGTATAAAGATCTGCCACTGGTGGTTGTCACGCCAACCGCGAGTGATGTCAGCCTCACTCAAAAGGGCTATACCAACTTCTTCCGCGTGAATGCGACTGATGCCGCGCAGGGACCTGTAGATGCGCGGTTCCTGGTGGAGGGGTTGGGAGTCGAGCGCATTGCTGTGGTGTACGCGGACAACGAATACGGGCGTGGCCTGCGTGACCAGATGGTGAATGCGCTGAGGGAATTGGGTGCGGAGCCCGCAGTTGTCATCGAAATCACTGAGGGTGCGCCTACTCAAGCCGAGGCTGTAGCGCAAATCAGGTCGGTGCAACCCGATGCGGTCTTTCTCGCTGGCTATGAGACGGAGGGATACATACTCCTGCCAGAGTTGCGCGAGGCAGGCGTCACTGTACCTTTCATGGCTAGCGATGGGTGTTTCCTCTACGAGTTCATCGATGGCGCGGGTCTGGCTGCGGAGGGCGCCTATGTTAGCGGCATTACCCCTGACTCCAAGCTAACTGCGGATTCCAACTGGTGGAGGGAATACCAAGCGCTGGAAGCGCGCAACCCAGGAACCTACAGTGTGGCTGGCTATAGCGCTATGCAAGTGATTGCTGAAGGCATTAAGAAGGCTGGGAGCTTCAACGCAGCCCAGGTAGCGGAAGCGATTCGCAACCTGGATCTTGAGACTCTGGTTGGCCGCGTCAGCTACAATGCAGTAGGGGATCTGGAGGAACAGAGGATCTATATCTTCCAGGTACGAGATGGAGACTTTGTGCAGGTGCACGCTGAGTAGCCAGTGGAAGGCCAGATCGCAGGGAGGTGAATCGCGTGCCTGGTCTCCGCGTTCTCTGCAAGCATAGCGGTGCATACTTACCGCTAGACTGAGGAGGAAGAATTGGAGGGTCCAAGGATCGCTTTTCGCATAGGTCCCATTGCCGTTGCCTGGTACGGCATTATCATTGTGGGATGTGCCATGATCGGTGCTTGGGTGGCGGAGCGTGAGGCCAAGCGGCGAGGCGCAGATGCAGAACACGTCTGGAATGGTCTTCTCCTGTGCCTGATTCTGGGGTTGGTCGGTGCTCGTCTATATCATGTAATCCACCAATGGGATTTTTACCGGCAGTACCCAATGGAGATCTTCAACACGCGACACGGTGGGTTGGCTATCTATGGTGCGGTGGCTGGCGGTGCGCTTGCTCTGTGGATCTACACCCGCTATCACAAGCTCAGTTTTGCCTTATGGGCGGACATTGCCGCTCCCGCACTGGTCCTTGCCCAGGCCATCGCTCGCTGGGCGAACTACCTCAATCAGGAACTCTATGGCCACCCGACCACTGTTCCGTGGGGCATCACCATCGATGCCGCGCACCGCATTCCACCGTTCGATGACCTGACGCAATACCCCCTGGACGCGCGTTTCCACCCTACCTTTCTCTACGAGTCGCTTGGGAACTTGATCAACTTCGTGCTGATCGTGTACGTCTCGCGCCGCTTCGCAGACCGCCTCAAGGACGGAGACTTGATTCTGCTGTATGGCATGTTGTACCCTTTGCTGCGGTTCCTGGTTGAGTTTCAGCGTCCAGATGCCTGGAAGATCGGCGGAGTGGCTACTGCACAATGGATCGCCATGGTGTCCGTTATCCTCTGTGGCGGTCTGCTCATATACCGACACCGCACCTCTGCTGCTCTCACGCCGAGTGAGGACAGCCAGGGCTAGGCCTGGCCACCCTTGGCTCCACGGTTTGCTGCCGACTCATGATGCGATGTTTGCCTTCCCAATGTCATACCTTCTGTATTGACTGCCCACAAACCCGCCTGTCCAGCCATGCACATGCATGGCATGGGCAAGCTCATTGATTCACCCTGAGAGCGTGTGCAAAAGAAAAGTGAACGATGTATTGATTCCTGCGCCCAGGCTGAAGACGATAGCGACTTTGCTGCTCAAGGCGGCACGCGTGCCACCAGCCGACGCAGAACTGGTTGCCGATTCTCTGGTTGAGGCGAATCTGCGCGGCGTAGACTCGCATGGCGTGCAGCACTTGCCGATTTACGTGGAGCGTATCCGTCTGGGATTGGTTGAACTGCATCCGACCTTCCCGATTCTCAATGAAGCCAACAACACCGCGCTGATTGATGGTCAGAACTCGCTGGGCCAGGTGGCGGCAATGCACGCCATGGAACTGGCCATCGCCAAGGGCCGTGAGGCTGGGACAGCCCTGATCGGAGTGCGTGGGACCAATCACTGCGGTATGCTGGCTTACTTCGCCATGCGAGCCGTCCGTGAAGGGCTGATCGGCTTTGCTTCCTGCAATGGGCCGGCGAACATGGCCCCTTGGGGAGGGAAGGACTTGCTGATCAGCAACAACCCCATCTGCTTCGCCATTCCCGCAGGCGAGGATCTGCCCATCGTGCTCGACATGGCCAATAGCGTGGTTGCCAAAGGCAAGCTCTATGCAGCACGTTCCAAGGGAGAGAGCATTCCTGAGGGATGGGCCTTGGACAAGCACGGACAACCTACTACCGATCCCTCGGCGGCGTTGAACGGAGGCAGCCTGGTGCCGGTCGGCAGGTACAAGGGCTATGGCTTGGCGCTGGTAATGGATGTGATGGCTGGTTTGATGACCGGCTCTGGGTTTGGCCTGGGAGTCGGATCGCTACATCACGAGTTGACGCGAGGCATGAACCTTGGCTTGCTCATGGGCGCGATGAATGTGGAAAGCTTCATGCCTCTCTCTACCTTCCGCCAGCTTGTAGATGACTACAGCCAGCAAATGCGAAGCTCAACGCCAGCCGCGGGGTTCGAGCGTGTCTACCTACCAGGCGAGTTGGAGTTCGCAAGCCGATTGCGCCGTGCTGAGGAAGGAATCCCTGTTCCACAGAAGGTATGGCAGGCGCTGCTGACAACAGCTCAGGAACTGGGCGTAGACCTGTAGGGGTGTGCAGACTGCCTGCTGTGGGCAAGCGCGTTTTGCCCCAAGCGCTGAAGCGGGATAGACGATGGCTGGTTCAGTTCGGCGAGCGGCGGCGCTGTTGGGCGGGCGTCCTCCCGTACTTCTCCTGCAGTCTGGCGGAGGAAATCCAGATCTGCCACCGCTCCAACTTTGGCAGCTTCTTGCGCTCGAGACTGGCTGGATTGAAGGTCCAGGCCAGCATCCACCAGTAGAGATTGTCCCAGAAATCCGCAAACCTCTGACCGATGCGCAGAGCGCTGTCTTCCTGAATGACATCGGAGCCTGCTCTCGAGAACAGTTGCACTGCGTGGATGCCCTTGGGCATGAAGGAAGACTCCCCGCGCCAGGCATGGATGTGTCTCCACTCAGGTTGGCTCACCATGTATCGGGCGAGCAGCCGAGTGGAACATAGCAGGCGGGAGTAGAACCGCTTGGCCCAGATGAGGTACGTTCCGTCCCGCGGAATGGGTGGCACGTGCTCGTTCCACAGGTGGAGTTCACCGGTTGTTTCGCTGTCGAGGATCTCTGTGCCATCGGACAGGATGATGTGCCGGTCACTCTTGGCTTTGCCAATGCGCAGCAGGCACAGTTCATCGTCGGTGAACTCGCGCACGCCCTTCACAGACCGCACGATGTGATCTATGGCACGGATCGCGGCGCGGGCCAAAGCCGGCAGGCTGCTGTCCTGTTCTGTAGACTGCCCTGTGCCACCCTGAGGGACCTTCATGCTCCGCAGCCCAGGGAGATGAGAGCGATGCCTGCCACCAGACCTGCTGCCAAACTGTCCTGCCCACAGACTCGTGGAAGACGAAATGCGCGCCGATTGTCCTGCACCGGCACAAAGCTCAGGCCAGCGCTAGGGGTATTGGCCTGATGCGGGAGGATGAGTTTCAGGAGAGCGGTCAGGTTGATGACCTTAGTGAACCCGGCGATACCACCGACCACTTGCCAACGCAAGAGATCTCTCCAGTGGGCGCCCACCGCTGACCACGTGAAGCTGACGTGGCTGGATAGAATGCACAAAGGTCTGCAATCACGCGTGTCAATAGACTCTTGCTGAAGCTTGGCTTTGGGCCTTTTGTGAATTCACACCCCTGGGTCTAGAATGTGCGCGTTCCACCAACCCAGACAGGAGGGCCACAATGTGGTTGATCGCAACATGTGGCAGCGGGGCACCCGGCATCGAGCGGGCAGCGGAGATACTGCGAGAAGGCGGCACCGCTCTTGATGCAGTCGAGGAAGGCGTGCGGCTGGTGGAATCCAACGCTGACGATGATAGCGTTGGCCTGGGCGGTCTACCCAACGTACTGGGCCAGGTCGAACTGGATGCCAGCATCATGGATGGACGTACCTTGTCGGCAGGAGCAGTGGGAGCCCTGCAGGGCTATGAACATCCGATCTCCGTGGCCCGCTGCGTAATGGAGCGTACAGCACATGTGCTGTTGGTCGGCGAGGGTGCCAGGCATTTTGCTTTCGAGATGGGCTTCCTCGCACGAGATCTGCTCACCGCAGACGCGCAACACAAGTGGCGCAAGACGCTGCGCCAGTTCCTTCCAGACGAGCAAATTGGTCCGACTTTGCACAGACAGGAGCTGTTGCCTGTGGTCCAGAACCTGATGCAGGAGCGGCTCCGGCATGGTACGGTGAACTTCTTGGCTCGCGACCAGCGGGGGGACGTCGCCTGTGGGGTCAGCACCAGCGGCTGGGCCTGGAAGTACCCGGGCCGGCTGGGCGACTCCGCGCTCATCGGAGCCGGCAACTATGCCGATAACCGCTACGGCGCAGCTGCCTGTACTCACTACGGTGAGCTGGCTATCCGCACGGGCACCGCGCGCAGCGTGGTGTTGTACATGAAGATGGGCATGAGCATCGAAGAGGCTTGTCGCGAGGCCATGCGTGATCTCCGGCCGCTCCTGCAGACATGTGGCGGCGCGATGACCGTTGTGGCTGTGGACCAGTCGGGGAAGCCCTTTGGCATTACCAGTAGCTCCGAAGAGGAACCCTACCTGGTGCTGGCAGAAGGGGCAGGCAGTGTGCAACCGATGGAGCATATGCGCTTCCCCGTTGAATAGGAGGGGCCTGTGCTGGTGTCTGGCACTTCCAGCGAGAACGCAACAACCCACCGACAGGAAGACACCGCGACACAAAGGACAGGAGTGCCCTTGGTGTGTATCGTCATGGATTGGTTGTCACGTTTGGTGTCTACAGAGGGAGGTAGAAATGCAAGTGACAGTTGGCCAGTCCACACTGCAGCTCGTTGAGGGGGACATCACAGAGCAGGACACTGAAGCCATCGTCAATGCGGCCAATCCAAGCCTGCTCGGGGGAGGAGGCGTGGACGGGGCGATCCATCGCGCCGGCGGCCCACAGATACTGGAAGAGTGCCGCAAGATCGGCGGCTGCCCGCCAGGCGAAGCGCGCATCACCACCGGCGGGCGCCTCACGGCCAGGTTCGTCATCCACACAGTCGGCCCGATCTACCAAGGTGGAGAGTGGGACGAGGCACAAACCCTGGCCGACGCTTATCAGAGCAGCCTGCAGCTCGCTTCGCAGCATAGGATCAAGAGTGTGGCCTTTCCATCGATCAGCACGGGAGCCTATGGCTATCCGATCAACCTGGCCGCGCCTATCGCGCTGCGCACGGTGATGGACTATCTGCGGTCCCACCCTGAGATCGAAGTGGTACGCTTTGTCCTGTGGGGGCGACGCGCGTACGAGGCCTACGAGCAGGCGTTGAAGGGCCTTGAGCAAAACGAGAGAGCAGACTGAATCAGTCTCGTCTGCTCTCTCATACGTTCTGCTGTCTGACCTCTGGCTGCCACTCTCAGTGCTTGTGTATGGATCAGACAACCGCACAAGCCGCTATCGGACAGTGGGGCGAGACGAGTGCAGCCCCACATCCGATACCGGTTCTCATCGCAGGCTACTTGCTGGCGGCGTCTCCATTTGGGTTGACAAAGAAACCCCGAAGCTCTGCTCCACTTGAATCCCTGGCCCTCAAGTGCCCCGTGGGCAGCGCCAGATTCATAGAAAGAGTCTGAAGGGTGTCGGCGTGATTAGGATCATAAACCTGGATTCTCAGATCTTGTGTGGTTGGATGGTAGTTGTAACCTATAGCCAGCACTTGGTGATTGCGCGTCGGATTGGCGAAGTATCCTTCCACCCGGACCAGTACCAGAATCGTGGGTTTGTCGTTATCGAGGCGGTGCTTTAGCTTTGGCCATTGCCCCCTTGTCCGCAATCCGGTGCTCTCTTTTCTGAGGAAGGATGGCACGTCAGGAGCGCTTTGCCAGTCGAATATCTCGTCCAGCAGCAGATTGGGGAACATGAAGGTCTTGAATTGTCGCTCGCCCAGTTCTCTGTACAGCGCCGTACCTTGGGCCGGCGCGCTCACATCAGGCGGGGCGAGCTCGCCTCGGTCAAAGCGGTTCACCGCAGCGGCGCACATACCGCCACAAAAACCCATCACCCACCTTCCCAAGCTGACCCCCAAGAAGTCTGCTTGAACAGTGAATATGTTGTCAAAGTGGAATCCGTGCTGGCTGATGTCAAAAGGAGTCATCTTGGCCAGGGGCTCTTCGACCTCCACGTCCAGGTTGATCAGCAGATCATCCGTGAGTGGGTGATTGCGATGTATCTCTGACTTGGTGAGAGGTGTCCATTCGCGAGCCTCATTCTTGATGAGCGCTCTGACATAGATGTCTGGGCTCCATGTCTCCGTCCTCTCAGATACGGTCGGATCCCAATGGCCTCCTCTGTAGGAGATCCTGTAGCTTCCATCCTCGTCCGTTTTGGCAAATGCCAACAGATCATCAGCACGAGGAAAATCATCGTGCCAGGCCTCGACTCGCAATCCCTCCACGCCGTTGCCTGTCTTCTTGTCCCGTACTGTTCCAAAGATCTTCCCCAGCACGATCATCTTCTCCTTTCTGGTCTCGAGTCCGTTCTAGGCTGCAGGAGATGAGCCCGCTGCCCCCTCGCCTTCAAGGCTCCCGGTGTCCGACTGCTCTTCAGGCACAGCCCTGAACGCGCGCTGGTCCGTTCGATGACGTTGGCAAGTCGCTCCGGGTGCTCTGGTTGTTGCCCAGGATTGTGCCCTAGCCAGGGGCTTCATGAGAGCTGTGTCAGGACGGCTCGACCGTACCAGGCTGCCCATTGCTCAAGAGAGCAGGCGCGCAGCCAGATGCCGCCTCGCGCCGACTAGTCCTCACGATAGTGGCAGCCACTGCTGGTCTTGTTCTCCCAGGCCGCCTGGGCAACCAGGAGCGCAGCCTGCACGCTGTTCCTCAAGCCAATCAACCCGTCGGACAGCTTGGTGCTGCCGTAGAAACGCGTGATCTCAGTCTGAAGGCTGCGCAGGTCATTGATGGCGCGATCCAAACGACGGGCCGAGCGCACAAGTCCCACATAGTTCCACATGATGTGCTGAATGCTTGCCATGTCCTGATGAATCAACGCCGGATCAGGCGTGTCGGTCAAGCCTTCATCGTACCAAGGTGGGATGTCGGCGGCGACGATGCTCTGCTCGCCCAGCGTGTGTACGACATCCGCAGCGGCTCTGGCGCCCCACACCAGCCCCTCCAACAGCGATGCGCTCCCTAGACGGTTTGCACCGTGGACACCGGTGCAGGAGACTTCGCCAATGGCATACAGATTGCGGATCGTCGTCCGCCCATACTCGTCCACCCACACACCGCCGCAAAAATAGTGAGCGGCGGGCACGACAGGGATACAATCCTTGGTTATGTCTACGCCAAGTTCCAGAGCATTGCGGTAGATGGCTGGGAAATGCGGCTTGATCTTATCTGCAGACATATACGACCTGAGATCCAGGTAGACACACTTGCTGTCTGTGGCCAACATGTGTTGGTGAATGCTGCGGGCCACGACGTCCCGAGGAGCCAGGTCTTTCCACTGCGGTGCATACTCCTGCATGAACGGCCGACCGTTCTCATCCACCAACCGTCCTCCAGCACCGCGCACCGCCTCTGTGACCAGAAAACGCACTTGGTTGCGCTGGTAGAAGCCAGTGGGATGGAATTGCACGTGTTCGGCATTGATGATGCGTGCTCCTGCGTGGTAGGCCATGGCCAGCCCATCTCCGCGCGCCCCGGGCGGATTCGTGCTGTGGAGGAAGATGCGCCCCAGACCACCAGTAGCCAGGATTGTCTTCTTGGCCAGATAGGCGTCCACTTTGCCACTCGTCTGATCGAAGGCATACGCACCCACACAGGACAGCGGTTCATAGACAGCCAAGCGCCTCCGAGAGTGATGGGAAGGGGTCAGCAAGTCGACGGCGGTATGCCTGGTCAGCAGATGGATGTTGGCACGTGCGCGCAGGGCCTCCACGAGCTTCTCCTGTATAGCGCGCCCCGTATAGTCCCCAACGTGTATGATACGCTCGGTGGAGTGGGCTGCCTCTTTGATATACTCAAACCCTTTGCCTGGTCTCGTAGCAAAGGGCACACCTAGTTCATCGATGAGCAGCTCCCGGAGCAGTGCGGGCCCCTCCTCAGCCAGGATGCGTACCGTCCGCGGGTTACTCAAACCGGCACCGGCACGCCGGATATCCTCCATCAGCAAGTCGGGCGAGTCATCTATACCGCGGTAGATGATGCCACCTTGGGCGTAATACGTATTCGACTCGTGGGGATCTGCCGCTGAGGTGAGGACCGTGATGCGCAGACTGGGGTTCTTGGCTAGGTGTAAGGCAGCTGTCGCTCCGGAAATGCCACAGCCAATTACCAGGACGTCCGTCTCAACATGCGCCATGCTATTTCACCGTTAGCATCTTCTCTAAAGCTAAGTTGGCCCACCGTGACGTGTCGGGAGGAACGCGTACAACGTTAACCGGCTCTCCTGCCACCAGGTGATTGAGGCTGTAACTGAGGTTGTTGGGATTGATGCGGTACATCGCCCCGCACAGTGACCTGGCCAGAGGCACAACCGTCTTGTCTGGGTTCTCCTTGGCTAGCCTGGCTACAAGGTGAATCTCGGTCCCGATGGCGAAAGCGGAACCTGTAGGAGCGCCTGCCACAGTGCGTACGATGAACGAAGTCGAGCCGTTCATGTCGGATTGCTCAACGACCTCGACGGGGCATTCTGGGTGTACAATGACCTGAATCCCGGGATACTGGCGGCGGATGTTGTCCACGTGCTCCAGAGTGAAAAAGGTATGCACGTGGCAGTATCCCTTCCAGATGACCACGGTAGCCTGCGCCGCTGCTGCACGGCTGGCTTCGGGGTCGTGGGGATCCCACACAACAATCTTCTCCGCAGGGATACCAATGGCCAAGGCTGAGTTGCGGCCAAGGTGTTCGTCAGGGAAGAACAGCAGATGCTCCTTCTCCTTCAGGGCCCAACGGAAGATGGCCTGTGCATTTGCCGAAGTGCACACTGCACCGCCCTTTTGCCCGCAAAAGGCCTTCAGTGTAGCATAAGAGTTCTGATATGTAACCGGGACGAGGTTATCGCCCCACTGCGAGGTCAGGTGCTCCCACGCGATCTGCGCCTGGCCAACGTCGGCCATCTGCGCCATGGGACATACAGCCGAATGTGCTGGCAGACAGACGATTTGGGAAGCTGCGCTAAGCATGGCTGCTGTTTCGGCCATGAAATCAACGCCGCAGAAGACGATGTATCGCGCCTTCTTCGCCTCCCCTGCGCGGCGGGACAGTTCCAGCGAATCGCCCCGGTAGTCCGCGAATTGAATGACCTCATCACGCTGATAGTGGTGGCCGAGGATGACCAATTCATCGCCGAGCGTTGCTTTTGCCTCGCGTATGCGCGCAAAGATCTCTTTCTCGGTGAACGTCTGATAGTCGCGCAAAGAGAGCATCTCCTGTGCCTCCATCTCCAGGCTGATGTCGAGCGCCGGAGCTGAATGCGTAAGCGCTCCCACGCTGATATAGTCCACACCCGTCTTGGCGTTTGCTGCGACATTCTCCAGAGTGATGCCCCCCGAGGCTTCAAGTTCAGCCCGTCCAGCAGCGATAGCGACTGCCTTACGCATCTGCTCTGGGTCCATATTGTCCAGCATGATGCGATCTACCCCCAGGTCGAGCGCCTCACGGAGTTCGTCAAGGTTTTTGACTTCCACTTCAATACGCAGTTTGTCTCGGTTGTGAGGGCGCACGTTCTGCACGGCCCTGGTGATGCTGCCTGCGGCCGCGATGTGGTTGTCTTTGATGAGTACCATGTCATACAGGCCAAAGCGGTGGTTCTGGCCGCCGCCCAGTCGCACCGCCATCTTGTCGAGAATACGCAGGCCTGGAGCGGTCTTTCGTGTGTCCAGGATCACCGCTTTCGTACCGCGTACCGCTTCCACATAAAGGCTGGTGAGAGTGGCAATGCCGGACATCCGTTGCAGGAAATTCAGAGCGACGCGCTCCGCGCTGAGTATGGACTTGCTGGGGCCGATTAATGTAGCCAAGGTGTCGCCGGGCGAGACCGCGCTGCCATCCGCCAAAGCGCCTCGGAATAGGATGCGCTCATCGGCGGTCTGAAATACCAACCGCGCAACCTCCAGACCGGCAACGATGCCCGGCGCTTTGGCCATCAGCCTTCCACGCAGCCGGAGATCATCCGGAAGCATCCAAGAGCTCGTCACATCGCCGGGCCCGATGTCCTCAGCCAGTGCGCGACGTACGATCTGTTTGAACTCTTCTTCCTCTTCTGGTGTCATCTTTATCTACTATCGACTGGACCCGACTCGTCTCCGCCAGCGCTGCGCGCAACGCCTTACCAAAGAGTAGGCCA
>SMTZ1_10013415_pt1 | contig 14672 bp, 11 predicted proteins | sample DeeMarSWOR136_30_FD_25667 | JGI IMG/M metagenome (IMG submission 25667) | reverse complement strand
ATGCCAGTTATCTCCCAATCTGGAAGCCAAAAATCAATCGGAGTAGGTTTCTCGCTTAATTAAATAACACAAACAAACACCTCGCATTGTCAGAACACAAGTATTATGGTATGCTTGCTTCTAGCAAAGGAGGAGGTAGTACAATGGCAGCCGACCCTAACAAAGAAAAATATGAATCGAGACCATGGTTAAAGTTTTTCCTCAAAGAAGTGCCACCAGATGTTGAAATCCCGAACAAGTCTGCGGTCGAAACCTTTAATGAAGCCACGGATAAATGGAAAGACAGAACTGCCGTAATATTTTACGGCAAGAAGATGAGCTACCACGAATTGAGAGACCACGTCGATAGGTTTGCCACAGCCCTGCATGATTTAGGCGTCAAAAAGGGAGACCGGGTTGCTTTACTACTACTGAACTCGCCTCAATTCATCATAGCTTATTTCGGAGCACTGAAAGCTGGAGCTACGCTAACCGCCATCAGCCCTGTTTATGTCAGTCCTGAGATCAAACACCAACTTGAAGACAGCGGAGCCAAAATCATCGTCTGCCAGGATATTCTTTTCGATAATTTCGATCGGACAGGGCTCAAGCTGGATAAGGTCATCTTAACTAGTATTTCTGAATACCTGCCGGGCATGAAAAAGTTTCTGGGCAGCAGTGTGCTCCGGGCTGTATATCAAAAGATGGCAGTACCACCTGCTGAACTCTTCGAAAGAGAGGGATTCTATCAATTCCAGGACCTGATAAAGAAATACCCACCAAATCCACCGAAAGTCGAATTCAACATTGGAGAGGACCTGGTAACACTTCAATACACCGGGGGGACAACGGGGCTGCCCAAAGGGGCTATGATAACCCATTACAACCTCACCGCTGCCCGCTACCTAGGGGCAGAAGTCTGGGGAGACGTCGTTCAAGAGGGTAAGACCCTGGTTATATTTACCACTCCAGACCTTGACGACATCTTAAACGCTATTGAAAGTTACAAGGCAACCATTTTCTACAGCGTTCCATCTCTGTACGAATACCTTAGAGATTATCACCGCACGGACAGAGTCAATTGGAAGCGTATAAAGGTGCTCGTCTCCGGCGCCGACGCTCTTCTTGAGGACACCTCAACAGGTTGGGAAAAGCGGACAGGCGCAAAAATACACGAGGGCTGGGGAATGACCGAAACCACCTCAATAGGGATGATAAGCCCATACGGGAGACCGAAATATGGCTCTTTTGGTATACCAATGCCTAACACCATAGGCGCCATACTTGACCCCGAAAGTAAAAAATTTCTCCCCGTGGGTGAGATAGGCGAACTGGCAATAAAGGGGCCGGAAGTAGTGAAAGGCTACTGGAACAATCCTGATGAAACGAAGAAAATGTTCGTAGACATTGACGGCGAAACATGGGTCAGGACAGGCGATTTGGCAAGAATGGATGAGGAAGGCTACTTCTACTTCTACGACAGAAAGCGTGATATGATAAAGTACAAGGGTCTGGCAGTATTTGCCAGGGAGGTAGAGGAGGTCCTGGCCGCTCATCCACAAGTTAAAGAAGCCGGTGTCATCGGAGTTCCAGACCAAGATGTTGGGGAAAAAGTTAAAGCAATCGTCGTTCTGGAAACAGAGGCAAGAGGCAAAATCTCAGAAGAAGAAATTATGAAATATTGCGCTGAAAGTCTGGCTCACTACAAATGCCCTAAAATCGTTGAGTTCAGGGGAGAAGTACCCAAGACGGATGTCGGCAAGGTATCACGCCGTGAACTGAGAGAGGAGGACCTGTAAAATGGTGCCGTTTCTCGAAGTTGAGAACTTAACCAAGCGCTTCGGCGGGCTGCTTGCTGTCAACGATGTAAGCTTCAAGATAGAAAGGGATGAAATCGTTGGTCTCATCGGCCCCAACGGCGCCGGAAAAACTACCCTTATCCGATGCATACTCGGTATATTGAAGCCCGATTCAGGAAAAGTCAGATTTAATGGCAAAGACATAACCAAATGCCGCCCCTGGGAGATAGTGCAAAGGGGGATGGTAGGAACTTTCCAGGTGGTCAAGCCCTTCCGCCATTTACCTATTATCGCCAATGTTCTGGTAGGTTGTCTCTGTCCACGGATAACCAAGCGTGGTGAATGGGTCAAAAGAGCCGAAGTAAGAGCACGAGACGCCTTGGAGTTCGTCGGTATCGCCGACCTGGCTCTCGAACCGGCTTCCATCCTATCGCACGGTGATCTAAAAAGGCTGGAAGTCGCCAGGGCAATCGCCACGGAACCGGAGCTGCTTATCCTCGATGAGCCGTTCGGCGGACTGAATCCCGCAGAAACAGAGCTTGTGGCCAAATCGATGAGAAGATTGCACAAAGGTGGAAGATTTGGCAGACTCCACAGCGAAGGGCCAGCTATGCTTATCATAGAACATAAGCTTAGTGAACTGATGAAGATAGTGGACAGGGTTATTGTACTTAACTTTGGCGAAGTCATTGCCCAAGGCACACCTGAAGAAATATCCAATAATAAGCAGGTGATCGAAGCCTACACAGGCAAGGAGGTGCTCGTTGCTTGAAGTAAAAAATGTGACCGTCTCTTACGACACAGCTATGGTGCTGGACGACGCCAACCTAAATGTAAATAAAGGCGAACTGGTTGGACTTGTAGGTCCCAACGGTGCCGGTAAGACCACCCTGCTTAGGTCTATCTCAGGGTTGATAAACTGGGAGAAGGAGGTACTGAAGGGAACAAGACAGGCAGACATAAACTTTGAAGGGACTATAGAATTCGAGGGTGAAAAGATCGAAAAGCTATCGGCGTCTGAGATAGCCAAGAGAGGCTTGCTCCTTTGCCCTGAGAGGGGCCGACCGTTTGTTGAAATGACGGTCAAGGATAACCTGCTGGCCGGAGCTTATCTGGTTAAGGATAAGAAGACAGTCAACGATAGTCTGACCAAGGTCTACGAACTGTTTCCCAGATTAAAAGAGAGGGAAAATCAAATATCTGGGACATTATCCGGCGGGGAACGCCAAATGCTGGCTATCGGCAGGGCGCTAATGCGTAAGCCCAAGTTCATGCTAGTCGATGAGCCCTCAAGCGGACTGGCACCAAGGCTTAAAGAAGACTTATTTAAACGCATAGAAGAGATCTATCACGAGCTGGGGGTTACCATTCTCCTTGCCGAGCAAGACGTCAGCTTCGCTTTCGACCTGTCGGGAAGAAATTACGTTATGTCCCGGGGACACATAATCGCCCAGGGAACAGCTAAGGAATTACTCAAAGACGAGACTATCAGAAAGACATATCTAGGTCTTTAGAACCCAACTTCACCTAGTACAGAGAAGCACTACAGGCTCTACAGGTACGACGCCACCACACGTTAGTTAGCTTGCAACGGGGGCATTCCCTCTCGATTTTGTCTCGTATCCAGACGGCAATCCCTTCGGGCATGAAAAGAAGGATCAATACTACTATGGCGGCAAAGATCAACATCCGCCATTCCGAGACAACACGCAGTAGCTCCATGAGGGGGTAAAGGATGTAAACCCCAACCACCGCACCGTAAATACTGACGATGCCGCCGAAAACCGTCCATATTATCGCCTGAAATGACAGCGTGAGATCCAAGGTAGAGGGGCCGGCGATTCTCATGAAGTGCGCAAAAAAGGCTCCGGAAATTCCGGCAAAGAAGCCGCCCACGGCAAAGGCAAACAGTTTATACCGTATTGTATTGATTCCACTGGCACGAGCCGCAATCTCATCCTCGCGTATAGCATGAAGAATAATCCCGGTCCTGACAAGGGCACTTTTGGCATCGGTAAGCTTCCACATTATGAATACCGAGACAAGCATAACCAGAACCGAGACATAGTAATCAACCGTCCTGGATTCAGAAATGCGGTCAAGACCAGAAATTCCGAGCTCACCACCGGTGAACTGAGTATTTGCGAAAATGACCCCAAGAAGGATAAGAGGGAATGCCAGGGTTACCAGTGCCAGGTAAGGGCCCCTCAGCCTCAACGCCGGCAGACACATGACTACACCCGCTATTACCGCCGCTAATGCACCAACCGGTATTGAAGCCCATACCGGCCAGTCTGGGCCCATTGGGGGCCCCCTGTTTAGCATAGCTGACGTATAAGCAGCCACCCCAAAGAACAGGGCATGGCCAAAGTTCATCTGACCGGTATAGCCGGATATAAAATCCCAGCTAACGGCAAAAATGACAAACATATTGGCAAAGATCAGAGTGCGCAGGATGTAAGGCTGTTGTGTAAGTAAGGGAATGAAAAACAAGAGCAGGAAAAAAATTAAAGCTATCAACCGCCCCGGGATAGCAATCACATCGCCCTGAAAATCCTTAAGCAGTCGTCGTAGCAATTTACAGCCTCTCCTCTTCAAAAGCTACGCCATATAGACCTTCGGGCCTCACCACAAGTACTATCACCATAACCAGCAGGGCGAAAGCCCCCTTAAGAAAAGCGCCTGCCGGCAGCAAGAAAACGACTAGAACCTCAACTAATGCCAAAATAAAAGCCCCTACGACACTCCCTTTAACACTTCCCAAGCCACCCAGAGTAATTATCGCCATGACCATTACGAATGGAGGCCACAACATGTGTGGTTCGAGAACCAACGTTGGAGCCACTACGACACCGGCAACCGCCGCCAGCCCTGCAGCTACACCCATGACCGTGAACAGTATTGTGGATACATTTATTCCCATTAGATTGGCAACCTCGGTATCCTGAGCAGTAGCTCTGATGGCAATGCCCAACTTTGTCTTTGACAGGAGCGCCCATATGCCGATAAGAACAACCGCCACTACGCCAAATGTCAGCAAATGCTGGTAAGAAACCTTTACGCCAATTATTTCCCAATAGCCTGAAACAAAGCTGGGTGCTGAAAGATAATGACCACCAAAGACCAAAAGCATAATCTCCTGGAAGACCATGGCCAGGGCGAGAGTTATCAGCATAACGGTTATATGGTGCTCACGCACACGGTCAATGAACAACTTGTAGGTCGCCAGCCCAATAAGAGTGGTAGCGACTATAGACAGGAAAATTGATAGAATCGGGTCCAAACCGAGCAGATCAGCAAAAGTATATATACCATAGGCCGCCAGCATGTAAAATGCAGTGTGCGCCAGATTTAGTACTCGGGCTACACCAAAGATGAGAGAAAAGCCGATAGCCAGGAGCGCATATACGCCTCCCTTCACCAAGGTGTTGACTATGATACCTTCAATCATAGCTTGTCTTATCTAAACGCTACCAAACAGCAAACAGGCTTGGCAAGTCTCTGTGGAGACTCCAAGCTGTAGGGCAGCTTGGAGTCTCCAAACAGGACTCTGAACAATCAACTATTCGAACGTCAAGGTGTGCGCTATTTCCGAGAATGCGTCCTCATCGTAAGGAACAAGCAAAGCCACAGTACTTATGGAAACCACAATCCACTTGTCGCCTTGCTTCACCCCGAGTACATAGGCTTCAGCATCATAGCCGCTGCTTTTAAGGTCAACCTTAGCCGCGGTGGCTTTAGTGCCATCTGCCAGCGTTATCTCCTTTTCATCGCCGACCTTGATACCTGTACTACCAGCGCTCTCCAGTCCAGCCTTTACTGCATCGGAAAAAGGCGGCACTTCTATGACCATAACTCTTATAAGCGGAACTCGAGCCGGGTCTGCAGCGTAGAACACGGATATATCTTTTACCTCATCTGGGTTCTCTTTCCACTTCTTCGGATATTTCACCGAGAAGCCCAGGTCGGCATTGGTATACTCAGCGGCTGCAAACGACAGCTCGCCTTCTTCTGGCGCTGCTTCTGGTGGTGCTGGAGGTGGTTCCGTAGCTGCCTCGGCTTTCAACTTCTCGATTACCCGTGGAGGTGCCTGCCACATAACAGTGCCACCATATTTCACACCTTCCCAGTCGCCTGTACCCATATTCGGCCATACGCATACCATCTTCTCACCCTGCCACTGGCTTGCAATGCCCGTTACATAGCCCGGACCGTAGATAATATCGTGAGGATTACTCAATTGTGCACCATCCAGAGGTTCAAAGACAAGGCGGCCTGCAGTTCCAACCCTATCCATCTTTTCAAGTTCGGCAACAATGGCGTCTGAATCCAGAGTTCCCGCCCTTTCTACAGCCTCTGCCAACAAGAATACAGCATCATATGTGCCGGCATTGTAAGTAGGAACCTCCCCATACTTATCAATAAAGGCATTAACAAACGGCGCGGTAAACTCTGTAATGACTAACCCTTCAGAGTACGTATTCAGGGTCGTCTCATAATTGCCGTAACCCGTGGTCGCATCCCAGAACCCGAGCTTCTGGGATTCAACGTTAATTCCCACCGAAGCCGCCGGGACTTCCAGTTCACCCCATGTCCTGGCGTAAGGAATGCCCAGAGGTCCAGAGATAATAGGCATGATGATATCAGTGTTAGCCTGCTCTATAGCCGTCATTTCGGCATTGAGTTCAGTGGCGGTAGGCGACGGTCTCCATGTCCCAGAGACCTCCATCCCCAGCCTCGCAGGAATTAATGCCTCCATAGCGGCCACCATAGCATCAGCCCACTGTGCCCCTTCAGCACATATGGCAACTCTAAGCGGCCTTTGTATGCCAGTCTGCTGTTTCATTATGGCTCCAGCCATTCCCACTGTCATCAGCGTGTTCGATACCAGCCAAGTGTTGCAGATTGGGGTTACCCTGAAGAAATACTTGTAGCGGTCATAATCTTCGCCAACTACTGTACAGAGCTCCAAGGTTGCAGCACCACAATCAAGGAAAATAGTCTTGTTATCCATGGCTATTTCCTGCATGGGGAACACGGCTTCTGTCCTGAAACCTCCGATGACAAAGTCTGCCCCATCTACCGTTATCAACCTTTCCATTGCAGCAGCAGCATCAGTGGTGCTGAGTATCTCATTGGAGTCTGTCTGAATCAGCTCAATGAGATACGTTTCACCGTCCATCATTACACCACCTGCCTCGTTGATTTCATCGCGTGCCATTTGAGCACCCCACCAGTGGTGTTCACCCTGCACAAATTGCATCGGCCCAATGACGCCGATTTTTATCGTATTTCCAGCTGCCGGGCCACCACAGGCGGGAAGAACGAACGCTATCAACAAAAGACAGGTAAAAAACGAGAACAAAATTTTTTTCACTTTGCCATTAACCTCCCTCATAGTTTGTGTTTTACACTTTCCTTACTGAGAAGCAATTGACGACCACCAATTGCCCTCGGTACATTAAACTTTACAATTTCAATACTGCCACCTCCTTCACCAAGTTTTATCTGCGCACATACCGCGCTTGTTCATAACAAAGTCGAGAGCAATAAGATAGAACCCCCAATGGGATATTTGAAATTATAGCACAGTATGTCAATAGCACAAGGATTAGAACCCAAACTCAACGGCTACCTTTCTCAATGCAACTCAACTCGACCCACTTAATCCTACTGCTGGGGTGGCGATGGATTACTGTATCCTTCCAGTAATATCTTGGGCACCAGCTCTATTAACTCCTCCACCGCCCACAAGCCTTCTTCTTTACTTATAGCCTTACTCCTTACCGGCTCTGAGTAAATGGAAATATTACCACCGGTGACATCAAACACCTGTCCATTTATATCAGCCGCCTCGTCAGTGCATAGATAAACAATGAAGGGAGTTACCGTCTCCGGGGTAGGCGGATTGGTCAACTCTTCATATCTCTCCTTGGTTATAAGCCCTGCTTCTAACCTTTTTTTGAAACCAGCTACTACGTCCTCGCTAAGTGTAAACCGTGTTGCTGCCGTTGGGGCATAGGCATTGCAGGTTACTCCATATCTGCCCATCTCCCTGGCTACACCTCTGGTTAGGCCTACGATACCAGCCTTAGCGGCGCAATAATTACAGTGTCCCACGGCACCTAGCCAGGCAGTAGAGGTAGTATTTATTATCCGCCCCCACTTTTGTTCCCTCATCACACCACAGGCAAATCGAGTGCAGTTAAAGGTTCCTTTAAGGAAGGAGTCCACACATGTATCCCATTCCTCCTCCGTCATATTCCAAACCATGTGTGGACGATCTGCACCGGCATTATTCACCAAGATGTCCAGTCTGCCAAACTTGTCCACCGCTGTCTGTACCAGCTTGCTGGCCACCTCAAAATCAGACACGCTGCCGAAGAATGGCATAGCCTGACCACCCATATCTGCAATCTGCTTGGCCGTAGTCTCAGCATCTCCACCTGAGGTACCTTGCCGACGGTTGTTAGTCACTACCTTAGCGCCCTCTTTAGCCAAGGTTACGGCTATGGCTCTTCCAATTCCTTGCCCCGAGCCAGTCACTATAGCTACTCTATCCTTTAACATATCACCCATCTTGTGACCTCTCTTTTTTATTTACAATTTAATATTAACGTTTCGTTAAATTTGTATCACAGACCTACGATGGCAACACTGACAACATTCATGGCTGGGAAACCACCCATGTTATGTGTCAACCCAATCTTAGGATTCTTTAACTGCCGCTCCGGCTGTTGAGCCTTGCCCTGCAATTGTTTATACATCTCATACATCATCCTCAGGCCAGAGGCACCGATAGGATGTCCGAAGCACTTCAATCCACCATCGGGCTGAATAGGCTGCTCACCATCCAGATTAAAGCGACCAGCCTCGATATCATCCTTAACCCGTCCTCGGGAGCTAAACTGCAAATCCTCCATAGTTACAGCCTCGGTAATGGAAAAACAATCGTGTACTTCAGCCATGCTTACCTCTTTGCGTGGGTTCTTTATTCCTGCCTCACTGTAAGCCAAGACTCCAGCACGATACCCAGTTTCAACATGGGCGCCATCCCATTGCGTGTACATCAACTCCTCGCCTGAACTCAGCGCTACCTGTAAAGACTTTATGTAAACTGGGTCAGGTCTAAAATTCTTAGCCATGTCAGCTCTAGTAACAATAGCTGCCGCCGAACCGTCACTAACTCCACAGCAGTCAAATGTCAGCTCTAGTAACAATAGCTGCCGCCGAACCGTCACTAACTCCACAGCAGTCAAAAAGCCCAAGCGGCCAAGCAATGATAGGAGCATTCATTACTTGCTCTTCGGTGACTTCACGGCGCAGGTGTGCCTTCGGATTCAAAGAGCCGTTATGATGACTTTTAACTGATACCTTGGCCAGCATCCGCTTGCCATCATCCGGGCTTAAGCCATGGACAGCAAAGTATCTGGTAGCCATCATGGCAAAAGTGCCCGGGGCAGTCACTTTGGGCATTATGAGGGAAGACCACCATACCCGGTATCCTTAAGCTTTTCTACACCTAAAGCCAAGGCAATGTCATAGGCTCCCGAAGCCACCGCATAACAGGCTCCTCTCAAGGCCTCTGTGCCAGTAGCACAAAAGTTTTCTACCCTGGTTACGGGGATAAAAGGCAATTTCAGCGCCAACGCCAAAGATGTAGCTCCCTTTCCTACACTCTGCTCTTCAAAGTGTATACCAAACCAGGCAGCTTGGATATCCTTCTTTTCTATGCCAGCATCCTCTATACATTCTTTAAACGCATCAACCATCAGGTCTTCAGCGCTCTTATCCCATAACTCACCAAAATTAGTGCAGCCCATGCCTATGATGGCCACCTTGTTTTTTATACCTTCTGTCATTTCTATCTCTTCCGTGTTTATTCGTCTGCTCTAGGCACGTATCGGTGTTGCCTTCCAAGTGTAACCATGAACTCCACCAGCCTCATCAACATATCTCCTGCGGAAGGTCATCTCCACTGGCATGCCCACCTTAATAGAATCAAGGTCACAATCAGTGAGGTCGAACCAAAATCTACCGCCACCTTCAAAATCTACAAGGCCATAGATTGCCGGCGGGTCAATACTAGCGGCAAGGTTATCACCGGTATAGGTAAATAAGAGACCCTTCTTATCTGAGAAGCGATAACTTTCCATCTCATCAACAGCCCCACAATCTGGATTCACACATATTCTCTGGGCAGGGTACTGAGGAGTGCCGCAGCGCTTACATCTCGAACCGCAAAGAGACAATATCGATTGGCGCTCCCTGAATAGGGTGGACATCGGACTACGAATGGTTTCCTCACCACGCATGCCCAAGTCCATTGGTGCTAGATTGCGGAAAGCAAGATATTTCTCATAGCTAGAGAGTTCTTTTTTCGAAGCTAGATTTTCCTCAACTCCTCGCCTATCCGCCAACTTATTTATCTTCTGAGTCACTTGGAAAAATAGAGCATCGCTGCCATTCCCAAAGCTGGCAACCAGAATTTTGTCTCCTGGCTTAGCGCCTTCAATTGCTGCTATAAGCATCATCAAAGGCGAAGCCGAACCAGTATCACCTATCTTATCAAGCAGAATATCTTGAATCTGACCTGGTTCAGCACCTAGCCGCTTCGCCATTGCGCCATGCGCTCTGACATAAATACCTGGATACGCTATTTTAGCAAAGTCCTTGATGTTCAGATTATATTTCTTCAATAGTCCTAAGATTGCCTCAGGAAGCATCGTTGCATAGCCTTCATCACGGATAAACCTGTCTTCCCAGGCATGCTCGAATTTCTCTCCCGCTGCTCTCCAGCGATCAGGGAAATCATATGAAACAGAATAAGAACCTTCAAATGTAGCGATCACATCATCGCTTCCCACGAGAAAAGCCGCCGCGCCATCACCGTACAAAGGTTCCTGGGAACTACCGGGCTTGCTTAACCGACAGTCGGAAGCACAGACTAAGACATTGCTGGATGTTCCTCCATTTACAGCGTCAAAAGCAGAGAGTACCGCACTAGTTCCCGCTTTTGTAGAGCCAATAAAGTCCGCTGTTCTCATGCCGGGCTGCAAGTCAAGGGCCGTAGCTACAATTGCGGAATTTTGTCGCAGCATATACGGCTGACTAGTAGTTGCGAGATATAAGCCATCCACTTTTCCCCGATTCATACCGATCAAGCAGTTAATGCCAGCAGCTACTGCCATGCTGATGGTATCTTCATCATAGTTCGCAACTGCATTTTCCCCAGGTGCAGGAAATGTACCCAAAAAACCAACAGCCGAGAAGATAGTATTATGGTTCATTCGATACCGTGGGATATAAGCTCCGTATGATTTGATTCCTACCACTTATTAGACCTCGTGAAATCAGCGTTTATTATCTCCACAGGAATCTACCACAGGCACCTTATCCTGTCAAACTCTAGTCGACGAGGTATAGGGTTGACAGCTAAAAGCTGCAAATGTACCGTCAATATCCACTGACAACCCGCCGGAAGCTTCTAACTGTCGAGAAAAAATTTCAAAGCTAAAAGGGTGGCTTGATAGCCGCTTCAAAATTCGAAACGACCCCGATGGGATTCGAACCCACGATCTCCACCGTGACAGGGTGGCATGTTAGACCGCTACACTACGGGGCCGCGCGAATGAAGTCTATCAACACGAGGTTCATCATGTCAAGCCAGTCACTTCACATATTTGAACAATCCGACAATCAGATGCCAGTTTTAAAGGTTGGATTTGATTTTTTCGTAAGGTCAATATAAACTACGGTTTCAGCAGTGAAATCTTTAAAAAGGGTAAAATTCATGCATTCCAAACTTTTATTCCTAACTTTAACCATCGCCATGCCATTAATACTTCTAGTGTACCCTGCCCCCATCCACGCTGCCAACATCACTGCATCTCCTGCCTCGGGAACCGTTGGCACATATATACAAATAAGTGGTGACGGCTTCGCTGGTCAATTCGCTGAGATCCACTGGGATGACCAAATTATACTTAGCAATATACCTATATCTGAAACAGGTGAGCTAACATGTAATCTAAAGATCCCGCATGCTTGCAGTGGCAACCACATCATAAAAATTACAGATGACAGCAATTGGACTGACAGCACAGCATCAGCTACATTCACAGTGTTCCCAGGGGTAGAAATCTTCCCACGTGTTGGCGGAAGATCTACAAGAGTTACGGTAATCGGGAATGGCTTTACTGCTTCCGAAAAGAACTTTAGGGTAACCTGGGACGGGACTGTCCTGCCCAACTCTGCCACTGCCAATGATTTCGGCACATGGAGCATTAATTTTGATGTTCCGGAGGCGAATAAGGGTGAACATTATATCGGTGCTTTCAGCGATTCGACCGATGCGTCCGAAATCGGCGAACACAGATTTATCGTAGGTCCGTTTGCAAAAATAGAGCCCACCTCAGGACCAGTGGGCACAGAAATTTATATCGATGCATTTGGCTTTCGAACCGGTGAAGACGGCATTACCATAACCTGGGACGGTGAAATAATCCTGTGCAATTTAGTAGGTGGAACAGATGGCAGCTGGAATGCTACATTAGATATACCACCTTCCACTAAAGGCTACCATACAATAGGTGTCTACGGCAGTAGTTTCACACCCAAAGGAATCGTTCCCGACACTGATTTCAATGTAGTTCCACATATTGAGCTGCAGCCGACCTCAGGAAACAAGGGAGCCAAAGTAACTGTTAACGGAGCAGGCTTCGCTAATGGCGAAACAATAACCTTAAGCTTTGAGGAAATAACTCTCGATTTAAAAGCTGTTACCGACGATGCAGGCAGCTTCAGCACCGCTTTTGAGGTTCCTCAAAGCAGCGTTAAAGACAACAGAGTAAAAGCTACGGGCAGTTCTGGTAATTCAGCTGAGGCTATATTTGTCGCAGAGAAAATCGCACCCCCCACACCAACACTTTTATCCCCCATGCAGGGAGCTAAATTGAAAATCCTTGATTCTTTCGGCGACGTGTTTCTTGGACCCGCTAAACGCCTAATAGGGATTATCATTTACGGGGATTCTGGAAAACAGGATTTTGACACACCTATAGAAACTCTTGATTGGTCAGATGTTAATGCCGAAGGCAGAATACGCTATACCCTACAGGTTGCCCGAGGTGATGACTTTTCATCAAAGGTTTTATTGAAGGAAAATTTAGTCGACTCCGAATATGCCTTGTCTAGAAATGACATATCAACCAAAGACATATACAGCTGGAGAGTGAAGGCTGTGGATGACGTCGGCAATGAAAGCCCGTGGTCAGAGGTCCGGGAATTCGACTTAATTCCTATGTCGAATCAAGCTCTCATTATGACACTAATTATTCCGATACTTTTTATTGCCGTAATAGTAGCAGCAGTAATGCTGATCTTGCGGAAACATAGGGCCAAGATGTAATAAATAACATGCCCAACCAAGTCTTACTTGTTTCCCAATGTTATTGTATGATATATTGAATAGAGGTTTTAGCTAACCGCTAGGGGTGCTTGGTAAAAACAATCCAAGCTGAGACTCCACTAAATCCAAGCTGAGACTCCACTATTGCGGAGAACCGTCAGAACCTGACCTTGGTAATTCAAGCGTAGGGAAGCGGTAAATCAAACCAAGGGTTTAGTAGTGGTTACTAAAGCTCTTGGTTTTTTCTTTAAGGAAATTAAAATGACTCAGCTGGAGTTGGCAAAGCAGGGTGTCATATCACCCCAAATAAAGCAAGTGGCTCAGCAGGAAGACATGAGCCAAGATGTTGTACAGCAATATACAGCCGAAGGCAAAATCGTAATCCCGTCCAATGTGAACCACGCCAATTTGGTTCCCTGTGGCATTGGCAATGGGCTAACTGTCAAAGTCAACGCCAATATCGGCACCTCCTCAGATTACGGCAATCTTGACAGTGAATTAGAGAAATTGCGTATTTCCACCCACTTTGGCGCTGATACAGTTATGGATTTGAGCACTGGTGGTGACATCTCAGCCATCCGCCAAGCTATCGTCGCTGCTAGTACTTTGCCTATAGGTACTGTGCCTATATATCAGACAGGAATTGAAGCTATTGAACGGCACGGTGCGATAGTAAACTTAACTATTGATGAACTCTTCGCTGTTATTGAGCAGCAAGCTAAAGACGGCATAGATTTTATGACTGTTCATTGTGGCGTTACTCAAGCAGCTATCGCAAGATTAAAACGCCAGCGCAGACTGACCGATGTCGTTTCCCGGGGAGGCGCATTCCTTATCGGCTGGATGTTACACAACGACCGTGAGAACCCGCTGTACGAATATTTTGACCGATTACTAGATATAGCCCACAAATTTGACGTAACTTTAAGTTTGGGCGACGGCATGCGTCCAGGGAGCATAGCTGATGCGACTGACCGGGCTCAAGTTGAAGAGCTGATTACCCTCGGCGAGTTAGTGGAACAAGCCAGAGAAGCCGGCGTACAAACAATGGTAGAGGGACCGGGACATCTACCGCTGAATCAAATTGCTACAAACGTCCAATTAGAAAAAAGCCTATGCCACGAAGCCCCATTTTATGTCCTTGGACCTCTGGTAACAGACGTTTCCGCCGGATATGACCATATCACCGCTGCTATCGGCGGCGCTATTGCTGCCGCTTCAGGAGCAGATTTTCTATGCTATGTTACACCTGCAGAACACCTTTCGTTACCAGACATTGAGGATGTAAAAATAGGTGTGATAGCTTCGCGTATTGCCGCCCACGCTGCTGACATTGTTAGAGGCAAAAAAAGAGCAAACGAGTGGGACAGGAAAATGTCTACGGCTAGAAAGAATCTTGATTGGGAATCACAGGCTGAGTTGTCTTTAGACCCAGAAAAGGTTCGGTTAGTTCACAACAAATATACCACTACCGGGCCAACCTG